>Ga0315912_10000078_pt1 | contig 256809 bp, 187 predicted proteins | sample VfabasoilMG_FD_204469 | JGI IMG/M metagenome (GOLD analysis project Ga0315912, IMG submission 204469) | Garden soil microbial communities collected in Santa Monica, California, United States - V. faba soil | ecosystem: Environmental > Terrestrial > Soil > Garden | place: USA: California... | reverse complement strand
TACCCGGTCGCTCGGCCCACGCATCGAGCTCCGCCAGCTCTCGCTCGCGACCGGTGAACCCGACGACTCCGTACCGCGCGACCAGGTACTGCGACGGTGCCGGGTTCGCCGGCAGGGGGACGTAGCCCGGATCGAGCGTCGTGCCCGCGCTGCCCGGGATGAGCATCGCGGCTGTATCCACCAGCGCCTTCACCCCACCGGCGTTGGCCCCCGCGCGCGCAGCAGCGATCACGTCGGACCAGAACACATCCGCCCTGCGGAAACCGGGGAGATGCGCGAGATCGAAGCCCGCCCTCCGGCAGACCAGTCTGGCATCTCCCTGCTCGTAGAATGTCCGCGCGAGCCGATCGGCGAGCGCCTCGTCGCTCTCATCCGGGCCGGGCTGCGAGGACAGCACCCTCGCAGTAGACCACACCGAGCCATCGGACAGCCATGGCTTTGCTGCACGGCCCTTGGCAAACGAGCCCTCGACCTTCGAAGATCGAGGGCCACGCCCGCATCAAGCGATCACGAGAGCATCACGATCACGCCGGCTCGGGCCAGCCTTTCGATGCCTCCTCCGCATCCGCGAGCATCTCGTTGTGGCGGTGGTAGCCGCGAGCGCGGAGGTCGAACAGGAGCTTGCGGGCCTTCGCAAGCTCGGTGCGATCGCGGAACAGGCGGGCGCGAGTGAGATGGGCGTCGGCGAGGAAGATCGGCATGCCACAGCGGGTCGCGAGGGATTCGACTTCGTCGAGGTCGGCGAGGGCGGCGGTGGGATTATCGAGGAGGTGGTGAAGCCAGGCGCGGGTGAGCAGGCCCCAAGGGAGATAGTCTGCGTGGCCGGAGCTGCGCAAGCCTTCGACGGCGGCACCGAGGTGCTGTTTGGCCGTTGCGAGGTTGGCGGGGGAGGCTGGACGCCGCTGCCGGGGATAGGCGGGTCCAGACGCCAGGTTGGGGGCAGGATCTGCGAGCAAGGCTCGGTACAGCGAGACGCGGCCCAGCGAAAGGTACTGGAGTGCGACGTCAAGGAGTGACACTCGGTGTTGCTGCGACCACTCCAACATCTGCGTCGCACGCTCGAGGACCTCGTTGCACGTAACCAGCGCACGGCCGTGCACCATCGCATCGTTGGACGTCGATGAGCGAGCATCACCGAAATACGCGGCCCAAGAGGCGCCCAACGCCAAGCCATTGCCGCGTGCCAGCATCTCCCGCCACGCAGCATGCTCAGCCTCGAACAGCAGCAGGTCACCGTACTGGAAACCTTGCACGGAGTAGAGCCGCGGGTAGGAGGGCTGTTGCTCGGTCTGCATCGCTTCCGCCTCCTCGAACTGCCGCCGTGCCTCATCTCGGCGGCCCGCTTGGTGCAAGGCGTCGGCGTGGGTCGTGCGATTGACCATCTGCATGAACGCGTCTGCACTGCGGTCGGCGAAGCTGACCGATTGCTCGGCGATGCGCAACGCCTCAGTGACCTCGCCACGGGTCAGCTCCAGCTCGCTCAGGTTGTTGGCAACCCGTGCGGCTTGCATCCAATGCTCATGCTCGACTCTCCGCTCTAACCCGGCCCGCATGGGTTCGACCGCCTCGGCCAGTCGACCCAGCGTGCGCAAGCGAATGGCAGCCTCGTTGAGCAGCCAGGCTTGGGCGTTCTTGGCGAGGCTTGGCGACGGCCGGCTCCACGGCAACTCGAAGAACCACGCCAACACCCCCAAGTCTGCACCGACCAGACCGAGCTTCTTCCCGCTATAGAAGCCACCGTGGCTCGTCCCCCGCAGGATGCGGTCGCGGTAGACTTCGTCGCGTGCCTTCTGCACCTCCCCCGCCTGACACCCGTGCGCCACTGCTTGGTAGAGCGGTCCCAGCCCATACGTCCCTTCGGGCCAGTACGGCGTGCTCTCGCATAGGTACTCGAACACCCGTCGATGCCCCTCCTTCCACGCCGCCTCGCTCGTCTGCCTCACCCGCCGTCCGAAGTACTCCCGCACCAGCGGATGGGCATCGAGCGAATCCTTTAGCCGCGACCACCCGGGCATCACCTTCACTTCCGGTGTTCCGGTGGTCTTGCCAGTATCGAGATCGGTCTGGTCTCTCGGATACCCTTCGATTCTCACCGGTTCCCACGCCTCGCGGCTCACCAGCCCCAGCGCTTCGAGGTCGGCCAGCACTTCAGCCCAGTCGCCCTCGTCGAGGCCGACGAGCGGCTCGGTCAAACCTTCGATCGCCTCCCCCTCGCAGATCGCCCCGATGCACCCCGGGTCCGCCGCGCGATCGAATAGCCCCAAAATCCGCAGCACTGCCAGCATCCGCTGTCCGCCCGGCATGGCTTCGCCGTCCTCGCCTGCGAGCCAGCGCTCGTACGCGCCGAGCATGCGGAACGCGTGCCCGCCTTGGACCTTGCCGTCGGCATCCTCGAAGCGGATTTCTCGCCAGCGCCTCACGTCCCACCGTCGTCGTCGCAGATAGCGGCCGAGCAGGCTCAGCGTGAGCGCATGCCCATCCACCGCCTTCCAGATCGCCGCCAGCTCGAGCTTGGTGCTTGCCACCTCTGCCTTGCTGACGCGCGCCTCCCCGAGCAACGACCGGAGCAGCTCCACTCCCGCCTTCTCCGAGAGCCGCTCGAGCTTGCGCTGCGACACCGCCTTGCCGAACCCTTCGAGGTCCTCCACTGTCTCCCGCGTGGTCACCACGCAGAGCCCTGCGTTCGTGCGCGCCACGCCCCGCAGCAGCGCCGCGATCGCGGGATCGGTGAGCTTGCCCGCCGCCACTCCGCGCCCCGGCGGCTGCTGCAATGGCTCGAGGCCGTCGAGCACCAAGAGCGCCCGCTGCCGCCCCACCAGCTCGGCCAGCCGCGCCCCCTTGTCCCACGCCGACGCGGCACTGTCGGCCATCGCCTCGTCGCCGAAGAACCGCAGCGCCTCGCGTAAGAACTGGTCCCCCGAAGCCGCCCCACGCTCGCGCACGCCCTGGCTGTAGAAGCTCCAGTCGAACACCGCCGTCGCCCCGCGATATCCGTCCGCCGCGAGCCGGTTCATCCACGCGAACACCAGCGACGTCTTGCCCACGCCGCCCCACGCGACGATGACGGCCACGTTGCGCTTCTCCGCCCCGCTCGACGCCCACTCGGCATCGAGCTGCCGAAGCTCCTCCTCGCGCCCGAACAGCTCGGTCGCCTTGTGCGGCAGCCGAGTGCTCGCGACCTTCGGCGACGCCCGAACATCCCGATGCTGCCCCGGCTTCGACCAAAGAACCCCGCCCTTGAGCCGCGTAAACAAGACCGGCATCCACCAGTCGTGGTGCTTACGTATCCTGCCGCGTGCCACGGCCAGCGCGCGATCGATCTCGCCGTGAACCAGCAGCTCCGAGAAGAGCGTCGGAATCATGATCTCGATGCTCTTCATCGTGATGAGCCCCTGCATCGCGATGACCGCGGGGACCCCGGCTTCAGCGAGCAAGCTCGCCGCCGTGGCCTGGGCAGTCGAGCCTGGTGCGGACGAAGCCGTCGAGGGGTGTTCCCCATCGCCCGCCCCCTGACACGAAGCGAGCACCATCAACCGCGGTCGCTCCTGCAGCTCACCCATGCGGATGGCCAACGCTTCTCCCTCGATCCACACGACATCGCCCGCGTCGTCCTCCAGCGCGAGCCCCGGGGTTCCCTCCCGACCAAGCCTTCCGTGGCAGACGAGGTAGACGATGTCGACCCCGCGGCGAAGCTCCGCGACCAAGCAGTCGAGGGTCACCGGACAGCCAGGCCCCCCGAGGATCCTCATCTCGAGCCCGCCAAGCGCCTTGCGAGCACGCTCGACCTCCCCTGCGTAGTCGACCGGGCCGAGCTTCATCCGCACGAGCGACTCGGTGTTCGGCGCAGCCACGGCAACGAGCACCCTTGGCTTGGCGCGCTCCGGTGGGACCACCGGCTGCGGGTCGAGGGACAGCATGAAGCGAGACAGCATCACTCGCTCGGAGGTGCTCAACACGGCGCCGGATCTTGGGTGTCGCAGCAGCTCCCAGCGCAGCTTCTGCAGCTCCTGTGCCGATCGTTCGATGCGGAGCTGGAGCCGCAAGAAGCCGCCTGGGGTGGAAGCCACCGATTCCGCGGCGACGAAGCCCTCGACGATCTCTCGGGCCGAGAACAGCTGTACGGCCAGCGCCGTGCCATAGTCGTCGGGACGCTCCAGCAGGCTCGACAGACCCTCCAAATCGAAGGCCGCCGTGCCACGCCGGGGCTCGTGCTCCGCCTGATTACCCGGATCATCGTGCCGGAGCTCGATCTCGTAGAGCTCTTGGGTTCGACGAATACCGATCGTTACGGTATGGATGTGCTCGCCCACGACTCCGAAGTGGATGATACCGCATCGGTCAGCGAGCGCGGCTGGTCAATGCTTCGAGGTCCAGGAGGTCTCGCGGACGGCCTGACGCTCGCTTGTTACGGATGAGGTCGCGCCTTCCAATGAGGTTGACGCGTACGCTGCCGAAGGACACACGCGTCCGGTTCTTCCAAGCGGTCTCGAAGCGAACTCCGTCGATGGCCTTGAGGATGTCGACGTAGACATCGAGATCCTTGGTGTAGCGCGGCTCGGTGTGATACACGACCGCCCAACCACCAACGATCAGATACCTAACGCGATGCCTCCCGAGTAGTGACAAGAGATCGCTGAAGTCTGAGTTGATCTCCACCTTCGCCTCGCACTGCGCACGCGTCGACGATCATCTGCCACGTCGCGGCCCAGCGCGCCTGGGCTCCGGCCCGCCGCCAGAACGAGCGGTCGAACGAGCGATCCTTCGGATGGCCGTCAACGACGCGCACGGTCCATGTGCCCTTGGTTGGCATCACGACCATGATGGCACGAGAAGCAGGGATGCTCAAACGGGAGCACGGGACGGGCGGATTGGGACTGGTCTTGGACGGCGGGAACGGCGTGGAGTTGGGGTTGGCGTGCACGACGTCATGATCACGCCGGCTCGGGCCAGCGCTGGGCTGTCTCCTCCGCATCCGCGACGCGGGTAGTGCGGAGCCCGAGGCTGGCGCCAGGGTCTGGATGCGCGGGGCCGTTGGTGCTAGGAGCCCGCCTCACCCTTCATCCCCAGCTGAAAGATCGCTGCCGAGACCGCCATCAGGTTGGCCCCCTCGATTTCCAGCACCTCGCGCAACCGTCCCAGTGCCAAGAGCAGCCGGCTGCGGGTAGCGGGGACGTATTCTCAGACCTCCAGACCTGCTAATCCACGCCCCCTTGGCCTCGCGGCCGAGCTACTCCAGCGCGTAGCACGTCGCCTTGACTTGCAAGCCGGGAGCCATCTCCATCAGCCGCACCGCTTCGCGGAGGCGCTCCACGTCGACACCTCGCCCTTGATCCACACCACCAGCCGCGCGAAGCCATCCTCCGAATCGAGGTCCACCCACGTCCGCAGCCGTAGGAACCTCACCACGTCGTTCCTGCGAGCTCCTGGCAGCAACACCGGATCACCCGCTTCTCGCACAGCAACGCGAGCGACGACGGCGACCTCGCCCCCCACCGACCAAGCCTCCCGCCCCGCGTTCCCATCCTTTGCCACCGCTGGAACGACCTCGCCCAGAAACATGAACACCCACCATCTCCGCGAGCAACGCCTCCACGAGCAACACCCGAGCCAACCTATCGACCCTTCAACCATCCCCCTTTCGAGCTGGTTCCACTCGACCCACTCATCCCTCTTCCACATGCTTTGCGCCACCGGCCTGCTATCTTCGTTCCCGTGCCCGCTACCGACGTCACCCTGCGCGTGCTCGAGCAGATCCAGCAGTCCATCGTCGACCTTCGCGACGACATCGGCACGCGCCTCGATGGCGTAGAGCTGCGTCTCGATGGCGTCGATACGCACCTCGCCGAGCATGGCGAGCTGCTCGCCCACGGCCACGAGCGCCTCTCTTCCCTCGAGCGCTCCCACGCCAAGCTCGAACAGCACGCTGCCAACACCAACCAGCGCCTCTGCTCCCTCGAGCAGCACGCGGCCAACACCAACCAGCGCCTCTCCTCCCTCGAACAGCACGCTGCCAACACCAACCAGCGTCTCTGCTCCCTCGAGCAGCACGCGGCCAACACCAACCAGCGCCTCTGCTCCCTCGAGCACTCCCACACCAAGCTCGAACAGCGCGCCGGCGCCACCCACGAGCTGCTCGGCATCATCAATGCCCGCCTCACCTTCTTCGAGCGCGCCTCCACCGTGGCCACCGAGGCTCGCGCCCGCCTCGAAGACCAAGTCCTCTCGCACGATGCTCGCTTCGACGGCGTCGAGGCGCGCCTGACGACCCTCGAGCACGCCTAGCCATCGTCGAGCCGCCACGGTTGCTCGGAGCATGGCGTGCGTTCACCCCGGAACGAATTCTCCCAGTTGACGACCACGCAGCGCCCCAAGCTCGACGTGCTCGATCGACGGTACGGCGTGGTGCTCGCGGAGGCTCCGAGCGAGGTCCTGACAGTGCCGCCTCGCCGAAAGCGTTGCGCCTTCCCGCGAGCACCGTGCTCAGCCTCCGTACCGACACCGCTCCCCGTGACGGGCCGCTTGGCGTTCGCGAAGTGACTTGGGAGCCGAGCGGGTCCATGCTTGGCGCGTGAGCGGGAAGCCAAGCATGAACCGAGCGCGCGGAACCGGCCTCGCCGCGCTGATCGTGATGGCCTGCCGCGGCGACGCGGCGCCCGTGACCTACCCACCGACTCCCGAGGACGAGTGTGCGGAGGGAGACGCTTCGGCGTGTCTCGAGGCAGCCGACGACGCGATGGATCACCCGCAGATCATCGAGCTCGCCGCCCGGGCATGCGCGCTCGATCCTGCTCACGCGTGTGTGCGGGCGGCCGCGCTGACGCTGGACGCCAATGATCGCACGTATGCCGCCGAGAAGGCGTCGCAGGAGCGCAGCTTCCTGCTGCTCACGAGCGGCTGCGCTGCGCACGACGGAAATGCTTGTGTGCGTGCGAGTCGGTCGCTCTTTCACGAGGGGCGTTGCCAAGAGGTTGCGCAGTTGCTCGATGAGAGGTGCGTAGCGGAGCATCCGGCGAGCTGCCGTGAGCTGGCCCGGGCGGCGATCCTCGGCTGCAACGACGCCGATGCCGATCTGGGGCTCGCGCGCGAGCGTCTCGTGCGAAGCTGCGCCGCTGGTGATCGCGAGGCATGCTTCTTGGGGGGCTACCTCGCCCTGCGTCCGGACACCCGCGACCCCGAGGCCGCTCGTGCGGCGTTCACGGCTGGTTGTGCGGGTGATGCACACTGTGAGTCGGTCTGGCTCGATGACGGTGTCACCCCGAGCCGGGACGTCGACGTGCTCGCCATGGTGCGCACCCGCGGACCGATCGTGGTCGATCACGTTGGCTTGGGCTCCCCCGTGCCCTACTCGGAGGTGACGCTGTCGGTGCTCGGCCCGTTCGACTTCGGCCGGCTCTCGATCGGATCGTTTGGTGTGGCCGGCGGTGCGGTCTTCGACGTGGCTCCGGGCAAGCTCTCGTTCCATGCGACGGCGGACTTTCGGATCCAGACCCAGTGGGGAGTCGGCGATCTCGTTCTGATCAGCTGGAGCGGACCCGACCCCGCCCAGACCGCAGCGGCATGCGAGTCCGACTACGCGTGCAGCAAGAACGGTTATTGCAGCTTCGACGGGGGCGTGTGCGTGCGCGCGTCGACAGCCGACTGTGAGCGCCTGCCCGAGTGTAGTGAACGCGGCATCTGCGGCTGGTCGGAGGGGCACTGCGTCGCGACGGAAGCAGGCTGCCGCGCGTCGGAGGCCTGCGCAAAGCAGGGAGAGTGCACGATGGTGAGGGGGGGGCTACTGCGCTCGAGCGGCCGGGTCCTGAGAGTCACCGCGCATGTCTCCCCGGGCAAAGGCCAAGCTCGACGTGCTCGAGCTCTCGATGCTCGCGCGGCTCGAGACCCACGCCCAGTGGGATTGACGGTGGTGGTGATACCGACGCGACTCGGATCGGATGTTCTGCTATCGTCGGTCATGGCTTCATGCTCCCCCCGCGAGCGCTTCGGCCTACGCATCGCTCTGCTCTCGCTCTTGCCCCTGGGCATCGCGTGCTCCGCCGACGATCCCACCGGCGAGGGCAGTGACGCGACCGACGGTGACACCAGCGACACCAGCGACACCGGCGACACCGGCGACACCGCCGGCACCGATACGCTCCCCACCACCCAGACCGACGTCTATCCCGACTACCCCGAGGCGCTCTCGAGCTTCGGCGCAGCCGTCCTCGATGATCACCTGTACGTCTACAGCGGCCACATCGGGGCCACTCACGAGCACTCCGAGGGCAACCTATCGCAGGCCTTTCGCAGCCTCGACCTGAACGATCCCGCAGCCTCGTGGCGCTCGCTCGCCTTTCGCGACCCGGTGCAGAGCGCCAGCCTCGTCGCATACGGCGAGTCCCTCTACCGCGTGGGCGGCATGGTGGCCTACAACGGCTATGACGAGCTGCAAGAAGAGCTGGAATCCGTCGTCGCGTTCGAGCGCTACGCTCCTTCGAACGACGAGTGGACCCCGCTCCCGCCACTGCCGAGCGGTCGCTCGTCGCACGATGCGGTCGTGGTAGGAAGCGTGCAGTACGTGTTCGGCGGCTGGCAGCTGTCGGGCGGTGACTCGACCTCGGGGGTGTTCTACGACCACGGGCTGCGCTTCGACCTCGCGGCGGATTCCGGGGCCTGGGAAGAGGTCGCGCAGCCGTTCCAGCGGCGGGCGCTGTGCATGGCGACCGACGGGGTCCGGGTGTACGCCATCGGCGGCATGGACCAGGACAACCAGGGCAGCTTGCTTACGGACGTGTACGATCCGCAGCAAGACGCCTGGTCGGCCGGCCCCCCGGTTCCAGGGGGTGATGATCCGTTCGCGGCCTTCGGGTGCTCGAGCTTCGGCGTCGACGGCCGCATCTACCTCACCCTCAACGAGGGGCTCGTCCATCGTCTCGCCGAGGATGGCGAGTCGTGGGAGGCCATCGCGACCATGGCCGAGCCGCGCTTCTTCATGCGCCTGGTCGCCCACGGCTCCGAGGCGCTGCTGCTCGTGGCTGGGGTCGCGGTCGAGGCGGACCACCTCGCCGACCTCGAGGTGCTGCCGCTCTAGAGCGGCCGCGCTCGGCCACCTCCATCCAACGGCCAATTCCTCGCTCTCGAGCTCACTACCCACACCATGGACCTCATCATGAACAAGCACATCAAGCCCCTCTCGCGCCTCGCGGTCGTACTGCTGCTCACCGGAGCATGTGGCGACGACGGAGGCGGCGGCGACACGGGGAGCATGGCCACCACGGGCGACGCTTCCACGTCCGGCTCGACCGAGCCCGCCGATTCCACCGGTGGCTCCACCGGCGGCTCCACGGGCGGCTCCACGGGCGGCTCCACCGATTCCGGAGGCGAGCCGGAATTCTGTCCCGACGACGGGCGCGCCACCCTGCGCCTCAACTTGCTGGCCGAGGGCCAGCAGCCGGTCGAGGCCGATCGACTGACCTACGCCCTGTTCACGTCATGGCCTCCGATGGGGGCTCCGGCGAGCTCGGAGCTGCTGCCGGGATCCGAGGTCGCGTTCCCCTACGAACTGGTGGACACCGCGGTCAAGACCGGTGACTACGCCCTCTACGTCTGCTTCGACCCCGACGGTGACACCCCGGTGGAGGCGGTCTGCGACGATGACGAGCTCTGGATCATCTACGACGACGGTGCCCTGCTGACCATCGAGGCGGGGCAGGTCGTGGACATCACCATCGATCTGGTCGCGGGCACGGGCATGCTCGATGGCAGTCAGCCTGCCGCCGACCTCGGCTGCGGCTGATTCGTGCGCTTCACGCTGCCGCGTCGAGGAACCTCGCGAGGTTCTCGAGCGAGGACCGCATCCCTGCGTCGTGATCGGCGCGGCTGATACCGGACGGGACGTTCTCGGCAGTGATCGTGATCCGCGTTCCCCGGCTCGTCCGGTCGAACGTCCAGGTCATGATCATCTCGCCTGCGAGGGAGTCCTCTGCCGCCTCGAACGCGACGGACTGGACGACGCGCTTGCCGGGCTCGAGCGCGAGGAAGCGCCCGCGGCTGACGTCGGTGCGAGCCGTCGTCTTGCCGACGCGGCCTGGCAAATCATCGCCGTAGGAGAGCTCGATCCCATAACGGCCCCCCTCGCGAAAGTCGTACTCGAGGATGCGACCCGTCATCGTATCCGGCGGAAGCCAACGCACGAGCGCCTCTGGATCGGCAAATGCGGCGTAGACCGCTTGGGGGTCGGCCGCAACGTCCACCGATGCGGTGTCGGTCCGGCCCGGAGTCATCTGTCGGCTCATGCAATGCTGACTAGCATCCGCGCGGCTCTGCGCCATTCGATCGCGATCGATTCTTCCTCGACGCGAGAGGAGAGCACGACGTCGAGCTCCTCCGCGCTCACGCGTCGAGCTGCTTCAAGAACGCCTCGATGTCCTCGTCCGGCAAATTCTGCCGGTGATCCGAGAGCCCCAGCACCATCCGATCCCCCTGCGCCTCGGCGATCACGATCTGCGTGATCGTACCCACCACCGGATCGAGCTGCATGCTCACGCTCCGCAGCTGCCTCCGCGTCGTCGACCCGATCGGCGGCATCAGCTCGAGCCGGTGCCCATGCCCCTTGGGCACGTGGGTGCGGCTATTCTCGACCAGCTCCGTGCCATCGCCGGGCGCGAACATGTGCACCAAGCGACGCGCCAGCCACTGCGCAGCGGGCCGCTGGTCGGCCACCACCGCGTCGGGATCCTCCCGCCCCACACCGTTGAGCACGATGCGGATCTCGTCGCCATCGACGATCGTCGTCGAGCCCTGCCGGCCGTCGTCGCGCAGCACCAGCAATCGCGGCGCGCGGAACAACAGCGTGCCAGTAGCCTCGAGCGGCTCCTCGAGCAGCGAGGTCTCACGACGCGTGGACAGCCTGCACATCAGGTTCTGCGTACGGCGGGCATAGCCACTCCAGAGCTCGAGGCGGTTGGCGAGCTTGCGATCCTGGGGCGAGGGCTCATCGGGGTCCGCCGGGGCCGATCCCGCGGATCGCGGCCGCAGCAGCGCAGGCACGACCAGCACGGGTAGACCCCAGAGCAGCAACCTGCGGTGGATCATGCGCCCTCTCCCTTCGCGGACGATTGTTGCGGAGGCGCAGGCGATTGTTGCGGCACGTCGCCGCCGAACAGCCGCATCATCCCCGGCGCCACGAACAACCCGGCGCCCGCGGCCAGCACCGCGCCCATCGCCACCACCAGGCCCACCTGGCTCCACAGCGGCTCGCCGCTGGCAACCAGGGCCAAGCCCGCTGCCACCTGGCACAGCGCTGACAGCAGCACACCGGTGGCATGGAACCGCTCGTCGCGGGTGACCGAGCAGCAAGCCCGGCCGCCGGCGATCATCGCGGCCGCGCCCACCAAGAGCAGCGCCGGCAGCATGGCAGGACCGAGCCCCACGCCCACCGGCACCATCGCCGCGAGCACGGCGGTCTGGGCGGTCAACGAAGCGCAGCTGCACGCCAACGCAATGGGCAAGCTGCGCGTGCCCAGCCACACCGCCAGTGCCCCGAGCCACAGCTGCGACGCCACGTAGATCCCGAGCCAGTCGCCGAAGCCCTCGCGATCGCGGCGGGCCGCCACCGCGGGGCCACGCAGCTCGATCGGCTCGCCCTCGTCGTCCTCGAGGACCGGCAGCGGAGTGCTCGCATCGGGTCGCACGTGCACGCGGGCCTCCAGCATCACCCGGCCAGCGTCGTCCTTCTCGAGGTAACCATCGATCCACGCCCCGAGCGGCCCATCGAGCGCGGCCGCAGGCGTGGGCGGATCGCCCGTCGCATCGGCCCCCCGCAGGAACTCGCCGAACGCGTCGGGCCGCAGGCCCCGCTGGGCGAGCAGCTGCCGCAGCGAGGCCATGCGCGCCGGAAGCTGCAGCGTGGCAAGCGAGTGCCCGCGGGCCTCGAGCTCTGCCGCCGGCAGCACCAGGCGCCCGGGCGAGTCGATGCGCGTGGCATCACCAGGCACCAGCTCGGCAAGCCGGCGCGCGTGCTCGGACGCGCGCGCGAGCGCCTGCTCGGCGGTGTCGCCCCTCGACGACGTGTACACCACCAGCCGCGGATCGTAGAACTCCTCACGCACCCGCCGCTCGGGATCCTCGGCGTCCACCGAGCGCGGCGTACGATCGAGCTCCAGCACCGGCAGCCGCGGCAGCGCCCACACCCCGCCGGCCATCGCCGCCACCGCCAGCACCACCGCCAGCGGGCGAATCGGGTGCAGCCGAAACCCGCGGCGCGCCGCCGCGGGCGAGAACCGCCCGAGCACGAGCAGCGCCGGGACCAAGAGCCGCAGGAGCAGCACCACCGCGGCCACGCCCGCGAGCCAGTAGAGCGCCCAGCCTTGCCACGCCGGGTAGGGCGACAGCCACAGCGGCAAGAGGGCCGCGCCCAGCACCGCCGCCGATGGCCACCCACGCGGAGAGATGCGGGTGAGGTGCAGCGCGGCCTCGCAGCCGAACCCGAGCAGCAGCACCAGCAGCGGCACGCCATGGGGATCGAGCGCCGGCCCGAGCGCGAGCATGCCCACGAGCACCGAGCCGAGCGCGAGCACGATCGCCAGCACCGGCCGGATCGCACGCAAGGCCAGGCTCAGCACGACCACCAGCCCCGCGAAGCCCAGCGTGAGCAGCGGTCGCCAGCGCTCCTCGATCGCGGCCCGGTGCTGCTCGCGGCGCGGGCCCGGTCCCACCAGCGCCGCGGTCACCCCCGCGGGCAAGATCTTGCGCACCTCGTCGAGCAGCAGCGCAGGCGGCTCGCGCGTACGAAGCTGCATCAACAGCGCGCGGCCGTCGAGCGCCAGCAGATCGCCCGCGGCAGTGAGCTCGGCCGGCATGTCCTCGGCGTTGCCGAGGTGGGTCAGGCGACCCGCGTGCTCGCGCGACAGCTCCTGCAGGCGCAGCGGGTCGCGGCGCGGGTCCTCGCCGCTCACGCCATAGAGCGGCGACGACAGCCGGGCTCGCAGCGAGTCGATCGCCTGCGCCATCGCGTCGTCGCCGAGCCGCTCCGCCAGCGCCGCGTGGGCGTCCACCGGCAAGAGGTAGAGCGCGTGCGCATCGATCCACGCGGTCAGCTCGGCCACCGGCGGCCCCAGCGGCACGCGGCGGTCGCCCAGGCGCTCGGCCACCGCCGCGGCCGCGCTCACGAGCAGGTCGGCGCCGCCTTGATCCTCGGACAGCGCATCCTCTTCCGCCGTGAGCAACAGCAGCGGCTCGCCCGCGGGCGCGCGGTGCTCCATCGGCACCAGCACGTCGGGGTCGCCCGAGATCTCCACCCCCGGATCGCCCAGCACGCGAGCCAAGAGCACCAGCGCGAGCGCCAGCCAGGTGGTGGCGATCGCACGCGGCCACGCTCGCGCCAGGCGTCGCAGCGAGAGGGCTCCGACCTCGTCGGCCCCGTCGTGGGTCTCCACGAGGGGCTTGCGTGCATCGTCGGTGGGGGAGGCGCGGCCGCTCACCTTCGGCGGAGGGTAACACCCCGTGGTATCACCGGGCGATGTCGCTCAACCCGGCTCAGCGCGCCGCCGTGGAGCACCGGGGCGGCCCGCTCCTGGTGCTGGCCGGAGCGGGCACCGGCAAGACGCGGGTGATCACCCACCGCGTCGCCCAGCTCATGGACGAAGGCGTGGAGCCCTGGCGGATCCTCGCGGTCACCTTCACCAACAAGGCGGCCGGGGAGATGCGCGAGCGCATCGTGAGCCTCTGCAGCGGTCGCCACCCGGTGCACGAGCTGTGGGTCGGCACCTTCCACTCGATCTGCGCCCGCATCCTGCGACGCCACGGCGAGGCGGTGGGGCTCACCCCGCGCTTCTCGATCTACGACCCCGGCGATCAGGCCACCGTCATGGGCCAGGTGCTCAAGGAGATCAAGGCGCCCGAGAAGCTCTATAGCCCCCGCGGCGTGCTCTCGTGGCTCGACAAGGCCAAGAACCAGGGCTGGGGCCCCGAGGGCATCGAGCGGCTCGATCTCCCCGATCCGGTGGCCAAGCTCGTGCGGGAGGCCTACGCGCTCTACGACAAGCGCCTGCGGGCCGCCGACGCGGCCGACTTCGGCGATCTGTTGCGGCTCACCGTGAAATTGTTGCACGACGCCAAGCGCCCCAAGGCCACCAGCGGGCAGCTCGCCGAGTTCGAGCCCGCCGCCCGCCTCGGCACTCGCTTCCTGCACGTGGTCGTCGACGAGTTCCAGGACACCAACCCCGTGCAGGCCGAGCTCATCGACCTGCTCGCCTCGCGGGCCGAGCTGTGCGTGGTGGGTGACGACGACCAGGCGATCTACGGCTGGCGCGGCGCCGACGTGGCGCAGATCCTGCAGTTCTCCGAGCGCCACCCCGGCACCGAGCTCGTGCGCCTCGAGCAGAACTACCGCAGCACCACCCGCATCCTCCGCTGCGCCGACGCGGTGATCCGCCGCAACCGTGGGCGCCTCGGCAAGACGCTGTGGAGCGAGCGCGGCGAGGGCGATGCGGTGCGGGTGATCGCCGTCGACGACGAGCGCATGGAGGCGCGGCTGGTCGCCCACGAGATCCGCGAGGCCATCGACGACGGCGCCTCGCCCGACGAATTCGCGGTGTTCTACCGCACCCACGCCCAGTCGCGCGCGCTCGAGGAGCACCTGCGCCGCGCGGGCCTCACGTGCCGGCTCGTGGGCGGCGTGGCCTTCTACGAGCGCATGGAGGTCAAGGACGTGCTGTCCTACCTCACCGTGCTGCTCAACCCGAGCAGCGACGTGCACCTCCAGCGCATCATCAACCGGCCCGCGCGCAAGCTCGGCAAGACCTCGGTCGATCGCATGGTCGAGCGCGCCGCCCTCGAGGGCGTGTCGCTGTGGCAGGCCTTGCACGAGCCCACCGCCGCGGGCCTGGCCCGCCCGGCCGCCAAGCGGGTGCTCGAGTTCGTGGGCATGATCGAGGGCCTGCGCGCCACCATGGCTGGCCGCCCGCTCGACGAGCTGATGGCCGCGATCGTCGAGGTCACCGGCTACCGCGCGTGGCTCGACGAAGATCAGAGCCCCGAGGCGCAGGCCCGGCTCGAGAACCTGCAGGAGCTTCTCGGCAACGTGCAAGAGTTCGCCGAGGAGCGCCCCGACGCCGAGCCGCACGAGTACCTCGAGCTCGTGAGCCTGGTGGGCGGCGAGCGGGGCGAGGGCGATCGCGGTCGCGCGATCACCCTCATGACGATCCACAGCGCCAAGGGCCTCGAGTTCCCGGTCGTGTACCTCACCGGCATGGAAGAGCGCGTGTTCCCCCACGCGCGGGTCATCGACGACCCCGTACAAATGGAAGAGGAGCGGCGGCTGGCCTACGTGGCGCTCACGCGGGCCAAGGACCGCCTCACGCTCACGCTCGCGCGACGGCGCCGGCTCTACGGGCAGCTCCAGGTCGGCACGCCGTCGCGGTTCGTGAGCGACCTTCCGCAGGACGCCGTGGCCTCGGTGGGCCTGCGACCCGCACCTCGCATGCTCGAGCTGGTGCGCTCGGCTCCTGGCCCGGCCCCCGCGCCCCGGCCGGCCCCCGAACCAAGCTGGAAGGACGACATCGAGTACGACGCCGAGCCCGACGTGCCGTTCACCGACGAGGAGCTCGCGGGCGGCTCGCCCCACCCGGCCGCCGCCCGCGGGTCGCGCGAGGTCGAGGAGGGCGTGGCGCTCTTCGTGGGCATGCACGTGCGGCATCCTCGCTTCGGCGAGGGCGTGCTGCTCGGGTGGAGCGGGGCCGGCCAGAGCCTCCGGCTCGAGCTCCGCTTCCCGGGCCACGGTGCCAAGACGATCCTGGCCCGGTTCTGCGAGCCGCTCTGAGCCCGCGATCCTCGCAGCCCCCGCCAGGGCGACTTTGCGGCCCCGAGCCCACCAGAACGTTGTTCATGGGCTGTATTCGGCCCCCGGCGAGTCCGAGGAGTTCGTGAGTCGCTTCACGGAGCCCGCGGATGCGCGCGAGCGGATTCGCAGGTATGAACGCTCCCAATCGCCCGGACGACAGCCGACGGCTCGTTCGTGAGGGGCTCCCGCGGGAGCGAAGACGAAGCGAGCGGACGGCTGGGCAGCTGGGTGCAGTGCAGACCACGAGAAGAAGAACGGGAAGCCGCGTGAGCCTCACGAGGCCCCGACGGAAGAGAGCGAAATGTCGAACAAACTGTTTGTAGGCGGGCTGAGCTGGGACACGAACGATGAGGGGCTCCGCAACGCCTTCTCCGAGCACGGTCCCGTGCTCGAGGCGAAGGTGGTGATGGATCGGGAGTCTGGCCGCTCGCGCGGCTTCGGGTTCGTGACCATGGGTGATGCGACCGCGGCTCAGAACGCGATGCGCGAGATGGATGGCACGACCCTCGACGGTCGCTCGATCCGCGTCAACGAGGCCAACGACCGCGGTGGCGGCGGTGGTGGCGGTGGCGGTGGCGGCGGCCGTGGCTTCGGCGGCGGTGGTGGTGGCGGCCGCGGTGGCGGTGGCTTCGGCGGCGGCGGTGGCGGTGGCGGTGGCGGCGGCCGTGAAGGTCGCGGCGGCGGCCGTGGTGGCTTCGGTGGCGGCGGTGGTGGTGGCGGCGGCGGCCGTCGTTACTAGCCAATGCTCCCGCGACCGTCGGTAGGCCCAGGGCAAGCCCCAAAGCCGCCGCCGGTCGCAAGAATCAGCAAGCTTCCCATCGAGCTCCGCTCGCACCCGCGAGCGGAGCTCTTCGCGTTCGAAGCGTCTGCTTCGCGCTCGAACGCTGGCGGCGTCCGTGGCCGTTCCCCGGTCTATACTCGCGCGCCTTGACCATCCTCACCGCCAACGATCTGCGCCTGCGCCATGGGATCCGCGAGATCCTCACCGGCGCTGCGCTGGCCATCGAGGCGCGCGAGCGCCTGGGGCTCGTGGGGCGCAATGGCTCGGGCAAGACCACGCTCGTACGGATCCTGACCGGCGAGCTCGCGCCCGATGCCGGCGAGGTCGTACGGCGCGCGGGCCTGCGGGTGGGCTACCTGGCGCAGGATCCCCGGCTGCCGCCCGAGCGGACCGCGGTCGAGGCGGTGCTCGACGGCTTGCCCGAGTGGCAGGCCGCGCTCGAGCGCCACGCCGAGCTCACCGCCGCGCTCGAGCGCGGGCAAGGCGAGCTGGCGCCGCTCTTGGCGGCCCAGGCCGCGGCTGCATCCGAGGTGGAGCGCCTCGGTGGCTGGGACAAGCGCCACGAGGCGGCCACCGTGCTCGGGCACGTGGGCGTCGAGCGCATCGACGCACCGGTGGGGCCCATGAGCGGCGGCGAGCGGCGGCGCGTGGCGCTGGCGCGCGTGCTGGTGGCGGCGCCCGACCTCGCGATCCTCGACGAGCCCACCAACCACCTCGACATCGGCGCCATCGAGTGGCTCGAGCGCTGGCTCGTCGAGCGCTTCGAGGGCGCGCTGGTGCTCGTGACCCACGACCGCTACCTGCTCGACCGCGTGGTGACCCGCACGCTCGAGGTGGAGGACGGCAAGGTCTACGCCTACGAAGGCGGCTGGGCGATGTACCTCGAGGCCAAGGCCGAGCGGCAGGCCCACGCCGAGCGGGCCGAGGCCAACCGGCGCAATTTCCTGCGTCGCGAGCTCGAGTGGCTGCGGCGCACGCCGCAGGCCCGCACCACCAAGCAGAAGGCCCGCATCGATCGGGCCGAGACTGCAATCGCGCAGCGGCCCCGCGCGACCGATCGCGACGCCCGCATCGAGCTCGAGCACGTGCGCAGCGGCAACGTGGTGCTCGAGGCCGAGGGGCTCGACGTCGAGATCGCCGGCCGGCGGCTGGTGCAGGGGCTCACGCTGCGGCTCTCGCAGGGCGAGCGCCTGGGCATCGTGGGGCCCAACGGCTGCGGCAAGACCAGCCTGCTCCGCGTGCTCACCGGCCAGGCCGCACCGACGGCCGGCAGCGTCACCCACGGCAAGAACACCCGCGTGGCGTTCCTCGACCAGCAGCGCTCGATCCTGCGCGAGGACGCCACCGTGTTCGAGAGCGTGGCCGAGACCGGTGGCAACGTGGAGCTCGGCGGGCAGTCGCTCGAGCCGCGGGCCTACCTCGAGCGATTCCTGTTCGCGCCGCAAGACCAGCGCAAGCGCGTGAGCGAGCTGTCCGGAGGGGAGCGCGCCCGCGTAGCGCTGGCGCTCACGCTGCGCCACGGCGCCAACGTGGTGGTGCTCGACGAGCCCACCAACGACCTCGACGTTACCACGCTCGCCGCGCTCGAGCAGGCGCTGCTCGACTACCCCGGTACGCTGCTCGTGGTCACCCACGATCGCTTCTTGCTCGATCGCATCGCGACCGCGGTGCTCGTGTTCGAGGACGGCCGCGTCGAGCGGCACGCGGGCGGCTACTCCGACTACCTCGAGCGGCGCAAGGCTGCGCGGGCCGAAGAGGCCGCCGCGGCCGAGAAGAGCGAGCGGCGCGAGCCCACGGCCAAGCCCGCCGCCAAGAAGGACGCGCCCGCGGGCAAGCGCGCGCTGACCTGGGCCGAGCAGCGCGAGCTCGAGAGCCTCTTCGATCGCGTCGACCAGGCCGAGCGCCAGGTCGCCGTGCTCGAGGCCGAGCTCGGTGAGGCCTCCTTCTATGCGCGATCCGACGCCGAGCGTCGCGCGTTCTTCGAGCGGCTCGAGGTGGCCAAGACCGCCGCCGCGGCCATCACCGCGCGCTGGGCCGAGCTCGAGGAACGCCGCGAGGGGTAGGTACCCGTTCGGCCGAGCACGGTTTCAAAAAACTTGGTTAAAACTTGCCTACCAAACCTTAGGCTGATCCATTACATCTTGAATCATACGTAAGAATAATCATGGTATCAAAGTGGAACGTGTCCTGGATTACCTCTACCAAGCGAGCTAATCCAAGAGAGTGATGTCGCTTGGCGCCGTCGTTCGAAATCCCGTTCCTGCGCTCGTTTTCGCCCTGGGCTTGCTGGCCGTCGGTTGCTCCGACGTCACGCCGCCCGGTATGGACATGAACCCCGACTCGGGTATCGAGCCGTTCGGGACGACCGACGGCACCGACGGTGACGAGCCCACCACCGTCGATCCCGACACCGGCAGCACGGGCGGCACCGCCGAGTCGGGTGACGACCCCGTCGATCCCGACGACACCGCGGAGAGCACCGACGGCAGCTCCGGCGAGCCGAGCGACGACCACGGCCCGCCGACCTGCAACGAGGAGAGCATCGAGCTCACCGTCGAGCCGCCGCAGGTCATGCTGCTGCTCGACAAGTCGTACAGCATGATCGAGTTCGAGTGGGATCACGACGCCGATCCGCTCACGCCCACGATCACGCGCTGGAACAGCCTCTACACCGTGGTCGACGCGCTGGCCCACGACGTGGAGGACGACATGGAGCTGGGGATGGTGCTGTTCCCCTCGCCCGCGGTCGCCGACAACGACACCGACACCGCCTGCATGGTCGACGCCGAGCCCGGGGCCCCCGTGGCGGTGCACAACGCCGACGCGATCGTGGGCGCGCTGCCGGCCCCCGACACCACCGACCTCTACGGTGGCACGCCCGTCAGCGGCGGGATGGCGGTGGTGCTCGAGCACCTCGCGACGATCGAGGACGGTCGCCCGCAGGCGGTGGTGCTGGTCACCGACGGCGCCGCCAACTGCATGGCGGGCAGCTCGGGCATGGACGTGTTCACCGCGTACGACGAAGGGCTCTCGCCGTTGGTCGCCCAGGCGTTCGCCGATGGCATCTCCACCTATGTGATCGGGGTCGACATCGTCGACGCGGTGGGCACCTACCCGCAGGACAACCCGTATCTCCGGCTCTCCGAGCTCGCCCAGGCCGGTGGCGTGCCCCGCCAGGGCGCCGCCGAGGCGTTCTACAACACCACCGACGAGACCGAGCTGCTCACCGCGCTCGACGGCATCACGGCCGAGCTCGGCTGCACGCTCACGCTCGAGACCCCAGCCATCTTCGCCGACCAGCTCACCATGGAGGTGGGCGGGGTGGAGATCCCCAGGGTCGACGAGTGCCCCCCCGACGGCGTGGGCTGGCGCCTGTTGCAGGAGGCCGCTCCGTACGACTCGATCGAGCTGTGCTCGGCGAGCTGCGACGCGGCGCACCTCCAGCAAGGCCTCGACGTGACCTACGCCTGCCCGCCGGAGGGCTGAGGGACCGAGCGAGAGCCCACTCTGGCGGAGTGGGCTCTCGCTCGTCGAGCTGCGCTACCCTGGCCGGGGTGGTGCCCTCCTTGCTGCTCGCGAGCGTGCTCGCGGTCCCCGTGAAGTGGACGGCGCCCGCGGAGTGTCCGGGCGGTGACACGGCCCAGGCGCTGGTCGACGCGGAGCTCGCGAGCGTGCCCGACGAGCAGCACGAGGGCCTCCACGTCGCGGGCGAGGTTCGGCCCGCCGCGTCGGGCTACCGGCTGGAGGTACTGCTGCGACGGCCCGACAGCACCATCGCGCGCGTCGTGCTGCTCGACGACTGCAGCACCGCTGCGGAGGCCCTCGCGTTGGTGGTGGCGATCGCGATCGATCCGACCCGCAGCGCCGAGGGCGAGCTGGAGCTCGCGCCGGAGCCGGAGCCCGAGCCGGCACCGGAGCCCGAGCCGGAGCCCGAGCCGACACCCGAGCCCGAGCCCGAGCCCGAGCTCGATCCCGTGCTCCCGACCGAGCCCATCGAGCCCGCTACGCCCTCGCCGCCCGAGCGCCGCCTACCCCGGGCGGCCATCCGCATCTCTGGTGGTCTCGGCGTCGGCGTGCTCCCACGCCTGGGTGGGCAGGTCGGAGGCGAGCTCGCGGCAGTGTGGCGCAGAGCGCGGGTAGGCGTGCAGGTCGAGCACTGGATCCGCCGTTCGGCTCGGCTCGCCGATCCCTCGACCGCGGGCGGCGATCTCTCGCTCACCACCGCGCGGCTCGTGGGGGGCGCCATCATCCCGTGGCGCCGGCTCGAGGTGCCGCTCGTGGCCTTCGTGGGCCTCGGGGCGGTGCGGGCTCGCGGTGTGGGCGTGATGGCGGCGGCGGTGCGCTCGGTGCTCTGGGCCGAGGCGGGGGCCTCCGCGGGGCTCCAGTGGTTCGTTCGCCCGTGGGTGGGCCTCGGGGCACACGCCGAGCTGGTGGTCCCGCTGGTCCGTCACACGTTCGTGGTGAGCGACACGCAGGTGGTCACGCAGACCGGTGCCGTAGGTGGCGTGTTTCGCGCAGGGATCGAGCTGCGTTTTCCTTGATACTCGGGGTCCCGACCGGACAAGTGGCAGGCAGCCCCGTGGTCTCTTCCGAGCAGCGCGAGCCGAGCTTCGATGATGTCTTCCGCTCCCACCTCGACTACGTCTGGCGGCTCGCTCGGCTCCTGGCCGACGAGGCCAGCGCGGACGATGTCACCCAGGAGGTGTTCCTGGTCGCGCGCCGCCGGCTCGCCGAATTCGATGGGAGCTCGGTGCGTGGGTGGCTCTACGGCATCACGCGCAACGTGGCGCGCAACCACCAACGCGGCCGCCGACGCTTCCTACGGGTGCTCGAGCGCCTGCCCGAGCCCGAGACGAGCACCCCCATCGACGCGGCCTACGAGCAGGCCTCCGAGCAAGAGGAGGCGGCGGCATTGATGGACGAGTTCCTGCAGGGCCTGGCCGCCGTCAAGCGCGAGGCGTTCGTGCTGCACGTGATCGAGGGGCTGACGGCGGCCGAGATCGCCGAGTCGATCGACGTGCCCACCCGTACCGTCTACTCGCGCGTTCGCGCGGCCCAGGCCGAGCTCGAGCGCTTCGTCGCACGCCGGCGCCAGGCGCTCCGGAGGGTCCCATGAGCGATCCCACCTCCGATCTCGAAGCGTGGGCCGCCAGCTATCGCGCCGCGCGGCGCCCCGGGCCGGCTCGCCGCCGCGCGATCGCGGCGGGCTTGCGCGCGGGCATCGAGGCGGACGATCGCAAGATCCGCCGCCAGCGCTGGCTCGGCATCGGCGTGCTGGTGGCGGCAGGCGTGCTCGGAGCGCTCGCGCTCGGCCGGTTGCTCGACGGCGCGGCGACCCAGGTCGGGAGGGCCGACGCTCGCACGCTCGCACCGCACTCGGCCGCGGGCGAGCCCGTCCACGAGGCCCGCGATGGCCAGGTGGGATCGCGGGGTGGCGCGGCAGCGCCGAGCGAGCCGAGCCCGGCTCCTGGCCAAGCGGTCGAAGGCGACCGGGCTCCCGCCGCAGCCACGACCTCGCCCGAGCCGGAGCCGCGCAGCACGTCCACGCGGCGCCGCAGCGGGTCCGAGCCGGTGGATGCGGCCGACGAGCTCGAGAGCATGCGCTTGCTCCGCGAGGCCGAGCGCAAGCTCGAGACCGATACCGCCGAGTCGCTGCGGCTGCTCGAACGTCACGCGGAGCGCTTCCCCTCGTCGACGCTGTCGCTCGAGCGCGAGGCCCTCACCGTGATCGCGCTCTGCCGGGTGGGTCGCGCGAAGGCCGGCCGCGAGCGCCAGCAGGCATTCCTGCACCGCCCCGGTAGCAGTGCCTACGCCGAGCGGGTGAAGAGCGCCTGCGAGGCATCGGCCTCGCCTGCTCCCTGAGCCTCGCAGGCGCCCGACGAATTTTCTTTGGTACTTCGTCGGCGGCCCGGACATCCCCGAGCATGCACTTGAGCTCGAAAACCTTTCTTACCTGTGCCCTCTTGCTCGCCGCGTGCGACCTGGGGAAGACCAACCTCGGTGAGCTGACGGCGGGAACCAGCGGCGGCACCGACGACGGCGATGCCGAGACCTCGGGAACCTCCATCGGTGAGGTCGAGCCCTCGGGAACCTCCACCGGCGAGGTCGAGACCGAAGGCGAGGAGCCCGTGGATGGCAGCGGTTCCGACTGCAACGGGGCGTGGATGGTGACACCCGCGGTCCGTGACGGCGACTGGACCACGGCGAACGCCGTGCTGGCGCTCGACGACGGCTTCGTCCTCGGTGCCTCGCCCGACTCCGACGACGTGACCCGCGTCGATGCGGGTGGGGCCACGCAGTGGAACGCCGAGCTCGGCGCGCCAGGGGCGTCGTTCGTCAAGGACGTCCTGCTCGTCGACGGCGGCTACGTCGTCTCGATCCAGGAGATCAGCCCCGCGCATGCGTCGGGCGAGCGGCTGCGGGTCGTTCGCCTGTCGGCGAGCGGCGAGCAGGAGTGGGAGGCCGATCTGGGGGCCGCGCACTACATGGCATGGATGGAGGCCGACGTGCTGCGCCACCCCGAAGGCGGCACCGTGGTCTCGTGGCACGACAGCCAGGACGGCGGCGGGGACCCGCGGCTCGTGCTCGCTCGCCTCGACGCGGCGGGCGCGGTGAAGTGGTCGACCGCCTACCCGCTCGCGTTCGACTCGCCGACCGCGATCAACTGGGCCCATGGTGCGGCGGCCGTGCTCGGCGATGGCAGCGTCCTGCAGCTCACCTCCGAGGACGCGAACCTGCGGCTCGTGCGAACCGCCGCCAACGGCAGCCTGGTCTCCAACGCCATCGTGGACGTCGTCGCATGGCCCCAGGACCTGATCGTGCTGCCCGACGGGGCCGTGCTCGTGCTGGCCAACGACGGCGTGCAGGTCATGGTGCTCGAGGTCGAGACCGATGGCAGCATCCAGTCCACGCACATCGTCTCGGGAGGCGACGCATCGTTCGGCGACGCCCTCGTCTGGGATCCCAGCCTGGAGGCGCTGCTCGTTGCCGGCACCGCGCGTGACGAGGAAGAGGGCTGGGAGCGGCCGTGGACCCTGGTGGTCGATCGCCAGGGCAACGAGCTGTTCAACGGGCTCGAGCTCGAGGAGCCCGGGGCTCCGGGCCTTGCGCTCGACGTGGCCCGAATCCCCTCGGGTGGCTTCGTGGTGACTCGCCACGGCGGGTCGCTGTACTACGAGACCGTGCTGCCCTGCGGCTGAGCCGCGCGACGAAGGGCCGTGCGCCTCGCTGCACGGCCCGGCGTCACTTGCCTTGCTCACGCGCGAGGCGCCGTGCCTCGCGCTCCTGCTCGCCGGGCGTGCTCGACCAGTCGAGCGTGGTGGTGATCCGCTTGCCGCCGCGCTCGATCTCCACCTGCTTCTTGGGCGATCCGTCGCGCACCGCCCGGAACAGCGGACGCATGCCGTCCACGGCGACGCCATCGATCGAGATCACGCGATCACCTCGCTTCCAGCTGGCCTTCGCGGCCGTGCCGTCCTTCTCGACCTCCTCCACGACGAGCCCCTCGCCGAGGTCCGCACCGAGGCGGCGCCGCGGGATCGGAGCGCTGTTGTCCCGATCGACCAGCGCGGGGTGGTTGGCGATGCCATAGGCCGCCAGCGCCACCACCATCGCCGAGTGGCGCTGGTAGGGCTCGATCACGTGCTCGAGCGTGTCGTGCTGGGTGTGGTGCACGAAGTCGTAGTTGGACTCGCCGGCCTGGTCCCAGAAGAAGCCCGGTACGCCCGCACGGATGAACGGCGTGTGATCGCTGCCGCCCGGCTCGAGGCTCGTGGCCTCGCGGAGCACGAAGGGCATGGTCTCGGGCGCGAGCTGTAGCACCGGCGCGAACACCTGCTCCATCTGCGGCCGCATCTCGGCGGTGACGCCGATGCCCGAGAGGTAGTTGGTGCCCATGTCGTGCACGAGCACGGCGCTCACCTTGGGCAGCTCGTCGGCGTGGAGCTTCACGTAGCCCTCGGAGCCGTGCAGGCCCTGCTCCTCGCCGGTCCACAGCACGAAGCGGATCGTTCGCTTGGGCCGTGCCCCGGCCGCGACGAGCAGCCGTGCGGCCTCCATGGTGGTGGCGACGCCGGTGGCGTTGTCGTTGGCCCCGGTCGCACCGTCCCAGCTGTCGAGGTGGCCGCTCACGATCACGTACTCGTCGGGGTGCTCGCTGCCGCGCAGGTCGGCCACCACGTTGTGCTGCGGCACCGGCCCGCGAAAGAAGCGATTGTCGATCGAGAACGCGAGCTCCACCGCCGTGCCGGCGCGCACGCGCTCGAGTAGGTCGGCGTGTTGGTCGGTGCGCAGCACGATCGTCACGTGATCCTGGAGCTTGCCCCAGTCGACGTCCTCGCGGCCCGACGTGTGCACGAGCTTGTCGGGTCCGTCGTCGCCGGGGCGGATGATCCCCGCGATCTTCGCGGGCTCGAGCAGCTTCTCGATGGTCTCGCGCAGCGGCCGCGGCAGTCCCCGCGGCTGCACGAGCCACGCGCCGGTCAGCCGCTTCTCCTTCACGGCCTTCTTGGCCTCGGGCACCGTCGCGGGGTAGAGCAGCGCAGGCGCGGGCTTGGCCTCGAACGTGCCCGGTGTCCATGACGGGGTCACGAACACGTAGTCGATCCGCTCGGGTGCCACCATGCCGCCCGACCACGGGCCGCGATCGAAGCCCACGGGGACCTCGCCCCAGCGCTCGAGGCGGGCGTCGAGGCCGAAGCGCTGGAATTCGTCTCGGCACCAGCGCTCGGCGTCCATCAGGCGGTGCGAGCCGGTCAGTCGTGGACCGATCGTCTCGGTGAGGTGGCGGACGTGGTCCATCACGTGATTGTCGGTGTGGCCGAGGCGGACGATCGTCTGGACGACGGCGTCGCCGTCGACCGTGGGGATCGCGGGTGCCGTGTCACTGGCTTCGTCGTCGAGCTCGTCGTCGTCGCCAACGCCGACGATCGGCCCGTCGACGGCCGAGGGCGGGATGAGCGGGCTCGTGTCCGGACGGCACGAGGCGAGCGAGAGCGAGAGCAAGCACGAAGACGCGAGCGTGGGCCAGGGGCGGAGGCGCATCGCGGCGGAGGATACCTTCGCCGGGGCGCGATGGTGGAGGCCGCGAGCTCGGCGGTTTGGGGCCGGGGCCCGGGTGGGCTCGTGCTAGCTTGATCGGAGGTTCGACATGTCTGGCAAGCAGCGAGGCCCGGCGCCGGAGGATGCGGTCAGCTTCGGCGCCGAGCGCCTGCCGGTGCTGCGCACGGCCGTGGACGAGCTCTCGTGGCTGCTCGGCCGCGGCTACGCCGAGCGCTCGGCGCTGGCCCTGGTCGGCGATCGCCACGCCCTCACCGCGCGCCAGCGCAAGGCGGTGTCGCGCTGCGCCGCTCCGCCCGCGGCGGTGCTGAGCCGCCGCGCTCGCTGCATGGGGCACGCCGAGCTCGCGGGGCAGGTCGTCCACGTGGACGGCCTCAACGCGATCATCGTGGGCGAGTCGGTGTGGAGCGGCGGGGTGGTGCTGCGCGGCCGTGACGGGGCCCACCGCGACCTCGCCAGCGTGCACGGCACGTATGCGCGCGTGCGGGCGACCGACGCGGTGATCGACGCGCTCGCCGAGCTGCTCGCGCCCGCGGGCGAGGTGGTATGGCTGCTCGATCGACCCGTGTCCAACTCCGGGCGGCTCGCGAGCCTGTTGCGCGCGCGGGCCGAGGCTGCGGGCCTGCCGTGGCAGGTGGAGCTGGTGTGGGATCCCGATCGGGTGCTGGTGAGCAGCGAGGCGATCGTGGCGACCGGCGACGCGCGGATCCTCGATGCGAACGTGCGCTGGGTCGATCTGCCGGGCGCGATGATCGAGCTGGTGGAGCGGGCCGGTGCACGGGCGTGGGTGATCGACCTGGCCTCGGACCCCGGGTAGCCCGGGGGAGCGTGCTAGGATGGACGCAGGATCGGCGTGTTGCAGGGGCAGCAAGGAGCAGCGCCGGAGGGCGCGGCCAGCTTCGCGTCGGGCATGATGCCCCGCCCTCGCCGTCTCCTCCTCGGCCTCGCGCTGGTCACTGGAGCCTTGCTCGCCGATCCGCTCCGCGGCCGCCCCTTGGAGCTCGGCGCGGTGCAGCTCGCCGCGATCGCCGTGGGTGGGCTGCTCGTCGTGCTGGCGCTCGGGGGCGCGCGGCCGCTGGTGCGACGTGGCCTGCTCGCCGCCGCGGTCAGCTACGGAACGCTCGTCGTGCTCGAGCTGCTGCTCGGGCTGCTCGAGCCGCCTCGCGGCACCAAGAACCCGCTGGCGGGGCTGCGCGGCATGACGATCGAGGATCCCGCGGTCGGCTACCGCCTCACCCCGAGCTGGCACGGCCACTACGACGACGGCGTGGTGGAGGCCGACTATCAGACCAGCCCCCGTGGCGATCGCGACGACGAGGCCCCGCTGGCGACGGCGAGGCGCCGCGTGCTGCTGCTGGGCGACTCGTTCGCGTTCGGGCAGGGCCTGCCGCGCTCGCACACCATCGAGGCCCGCATCGAGGCCGCATCCGCGGGCGACGTGGAGGCCTACACCCTCGGGGTGCCCGGGTACTCGACCGTGCACGTGCTGCGACGCTTCGAGCAGAGCGCATGGTGGCGCGGCCAGGACGTCGTGTACCTGTTCTTTGCCGACGACGTGCACCCCGGCCAGCACGAGCTCGACTACATGCGCGTGGTCGATGGCTATGTCGTGCGACGCCGGCGGGCCGACGGCAGTGAATATTCGCAGGCCGAGCTGGACGAGCGGCTGCAGCGCGCGCTGGCGGTCGATCCCCAGCAGCTCGCGACGCGATTCGGTGCGCGGCTGGGGCTCGAGCGCTTGCGCGGGCGCTGGGCGAGCGCGTGGGACTCCGAGCTACGGCGCACGAGCCTGCCGAGCGACGCGCTCGACCTCCGCATCGTGGAGCAGGGCGTGGCCCACGTGCAGACCATGGCGAGGCTCGCGGCCGAGCGCGGCGCGAGGTTCCATGTAGTGATCATCCCCGCCAAGGGCGAGCTGGGCGAGCGCGCGTTCTCGCGGGGCACCGAGGCCTTCATCGCGGGCGTACGGGCGGCGGGGATCGAGCTCGACGACGGGTTGCTGGAGGCGCTCGAGCTGGGCGACTACTTCCCCCACGATGGCCACTTCGCGGCCGGTGGCAGCGAGGTGGCGGCGGCGCGGGTGCTCGAGATCCTGGCGCGTTCCGCGACGGTGCTGCATGATGATCCACCCGTGATCGATCCGGCGCCGTGAAGCACTACCCCCGCGAAGAGCCAACCACCTCATGCACTGCTTGCTCGGACTCGCCGTGACCGCCGCGACCGCCCTGCTGGCGACCGCCTGCAACGATGGCCAGTGCCACGCCTGGGGCGTGGCGACGCTGATCCACGACAGCCACCGGTCGTCGGCCGAGGCGATCCTCGGGTTCGAGGACGGCATGATGATGGGGGGCTCACCGAGCGCGCAGTCGCTGACTCGCCTGGACGACTACGCGCACACCCGCTGGTCGGTGGAGCCGGGCCTGGGCGAGCTCAAGGACGTGATCGAGGGGTCCGACGGTGGATTCGTGTTCGTCGCCGTCGGTGGCTCCGGGCTGCACGACTCGGGCAAGGCGCTGTGGGTCGGACGGGTGAGCCCCGACGGCGAGCGTACGTGGGAGACCATGCTCGGGCCCGCGCACTACATGGCGTGGATGAAGGGCAACGTGCTGGTCCATCCCGATGGGGGGTACGTGGTCTCGTGGTACGACAGCGAGGCCGAGGGGGCCAACACTGGCCTGCGGCTCGCCCGTATCGACGAGCAGGGGGCTTCCGCATGGCAGCTGGACCACCCGTCGGTGACCGGCTACCTGAGCCCGAGCCATGGGATGCAAGGCGGCATGGGTCTCTTGCCCGACGGCGACATCCTGCAGCTCACGACCGAGGGCCAGAACCTGCGGCTCGTCCGGACCGGTGCCGATGGCCGGCTCGTCTCCGACATCGTGTTGACCGTAGCCGCACAGCCGGCGGATCTGTTGGTGCTGCCCGATGGCAGCGTGCTGGCACTGGCCAACACCTCCAGCGAGGCCATGCTCCTCGAGATCGAGCCCGAAGACGGTTGGATCAGCATGGCTCACACCTTGAGCCTCGGCGAGGACCGCTTCCTCCACGCGATGCAGTGGGACCCGCTCTACGAGCTGCTGTACCTCGGTGGCACCGCGCCCGCGGCCGGCAGCTCTCGGCCGTGGACGTTGGTGATCGATCGCGACGGCTCGGAGATCGCGAGCGTGATCGACGAGGAGCTGACCGTGGGCGGGCCCCTCGACGTCTCGGCGCGGCCGACCGGCGGCTTCGCGGTCGTTCGGCATGGCGGCGCGTCGCTGCACCTCGAGACCGCGCTGCCCTGCGACGAGCTGTGAGCCGAGCGCCGCGCCGGGCACCAGCGGCGCGAGCCGCAGCGGGTGGTGGGGCACGGCGGTGGGTGGTAGCGTCGTCGGGTGCGGGAGAACGCAACGAGGTGGGTGCTCGCGGGGGCCATTGCAGGGCTGCCCGCCGTGGCGAGCGCGGCGGATACCTGGACCACGCCGCATCCAGGAATGCGCATGCTCACCCGCACGGAGAGCTCCCCCAGCCGGCGGATCTGGGCGCTGGAGATCGACCTGTGCGCGTCGGGGGTCTCGGTGCGCGCGACCGCGAGCGACGAGCGCCAGCGCACCGTGAGCTCGTTCGCGGGGCTCGTGGGCGTGGAGGCGGCGACCAACGGCGACTTCTTCTCCTACGCCACCTATGCCACCTCGGGGCTGGCGGTCGGGGCGGGCGAGCCGTGGGCGGACACCTCCGACGACAGCGGCTTCGGCTTCGTCGTGTTCGGCAACGATCGGGCGGAGATCAAGCTGCCGGGCACGCAGATCGCAGCGGCCGACGCATGGATGAGGCAGCTCGTGTCGGGTCGCCGACGCCTGGTCGACGAGGGCGTCCCGATGGAGTCCGACGGCACCGAGCTGTGCGACGTGCGGCACCCGCGGACCGTGGCGGGGATGTCGAAGGACGGTCGCACGCTCTACCTTGCGGTGGTCGACGGACGCACCACGATCAGCGTGGGCATGACCTGTCCCGAGCTCGGCGAGCTGATGGCCGAGCTCGGTGCGTGGTCGGCCATCAACCTCGACGGCGGTGGTTCCACCACGATGTGGGTGAGCGGCGAGGGGGTCGTCAATTCGCCGTCCGACGGGGCGCAGCGGGTCGTGGGCAATCACCTGGGGATCTCGGCGATCGGCACGGGTGATCCGGGTTCGTGCGACCGGAGCTGGGAGGAGTCTGCGGTCCACGGTGACGCCTACGACGCGAGCACCACCAGCGACATCGATGGTGATGGCGATGCCGACGTCTGCGTGCGCACGAGCACCGGTGTCGAGTGTGCGCTCGCGGATGCCGGCGCCTTGGTGGCCTCGGTCGCGGGCCCGCCGCTGTCGGACGACTCGGGCTGGGACGACTCGAGCAACTGGTCGACGCTCCGCATGGGTGACCTCGACGGTGATGGCCGCGCCGATCTGTGCGCGCGTGCCAACGCCGGGGTGCTTTGCTGGCGATCCACGGGCGCTGCGTTCGACGAGGCCGCGATCGAAGGGCCGGCGCTCGCCGACGACGTGGGGTGGACGAGCTCGGCGTATCACGGGACGCTGCGGATGGCCGACGTCGACGGCGACGGGCGCGATGACCTGTGCGTACGCTCGGCCGCGGACTTCCGCTGCTACGCGTCGACGGGGGCGGGGTTCGGCGAGCCCTGGATCCTGCCCGAGCTCGCCGACGACGGTGGCTGGGACGAGCCCTCGCGCTACGGCACGATCCGGATGGCGGACATCGATGGCGACGCCCGCATGGATCTGTGCGCGCGTGCAGCCGAGGGCATGCGCTGCTGGCCGTCGACCGGTACGGGCTTCGGACCGCCGGTGGTCGGGCCGGAGTGGAGCGACGACGCCGGCTGGCGGCGCCCGGAGTACTGGAGCACGATTCGCCTGGTCGACGTCGATGGCGACGGGCGGGCCGACCTCTGCGCGCGCACGGCGACCGGGCTCGACTGCCATCTCTCGCAGGCGGGAGGCTTCTCCGCTGCGATCGCAGGCCCGGCATGGTCCGACGAGTCCGGCTGGGGCGACTACGACAATTACTCCACGATTCGCCTCGCGGACATCGACGCCGATGGGGACGCCGACGTCTGTGGCCGCGCGAACGCGGGCATCCGCTGCCATCGATGGATGGGCGAGGCCTTCGAGCCCGACGCGCTCGTGGGACCAGAGCTGTCGGACGACACCGGCTGGAGCAACGTTCGCTTCTACTCGACGATTCGCCTCGCGGACGTCGATGGCGACGGTGCGGCCGATCTGTGTGCACGGGCCGCGGCCGGGCTGCGCTGCTGGCCCTCGCAGGGCGACGCGTTCGGTGAGCCGTGGCTCGGCCCCGAGTGGTCCGATGACGCAGGCTTCGACGCACCCGGGCTCTACGAGACGCTCCGCGCGGCGCGGCCGATGCGTCGTTGCGTCGTGGAGGAGAGCTGCAACGGCGAGGACGACGATTGCGATGGCATGATCGACGAGGGCTGCCCCACCGATGACGGCGGCCTGGACGACAGCGGATCCGGTGGCGGCGGCACGGGCTCGGCGAGCGCGGGCACGATGGGCGACAGCGGGGTCGACACCGAGGACCCCGCGTTGCCCCATGGTTTCGGCCAGGACGGCGACGGTGGTTGTGCATGCACGGCCGGGCCACGAGCTGGTTCGATGGCCTGGCTCACCATGCTCGGCTTGCTCGGCCTCGTGATCCGTCGCCGAGCGCGATGATGCTATCCTGCCTTCGTCCGCTCGCCCTTTGCCGGCGCGAGCAGGACCACCGGATCGTAGCTGAACACCCGCCCGCGGCTCGTCTCGCCGCTGACCTGGAAGTCGAAGATCTGCAGCGAGTCGTCCGCGATGAGCGAGGTGTCGATCTCCACCAGGATCGAGTCCCCCGGTCGCCCGGGCCCGAACGTGTAGTGCACCCCGTCCATGTGGTACCACCCGCTCACGATGATGTCTTCGCCGCGGTGATCTCGCCCCGAGAGCTCGAGCAGGATGTCGTCGAAGGGGCCGAGGGTCACACGGTTGACGAACAGGTTGCCGTACGTGCGCGTACCGACCCACCGTCCGTCGTCGCCGAGGTACTCGAGCCTGGTGACCGCGTCGGTGACCAGGCGAAACCGCAAGCGATAGAGGTTGTGGCCGGCCAGCGGCTGAGTGGAGCGCTGCGCCTCGAGCACGGTGCCGCCGGGCTGCTGGCGACCCGATGCATCGACGAACCACCACCGCGCCGTCCTGCGCTCGCCGACCTCCCCCAGCGCCTCGACGCTCGGTCCCCGACCGCCACGGAGCACGCAAGCCTGCTGGAGCCGCCGCAGCACCATGCCCTCGCGGGGCACCGCGGGATCGAGCTCCCACAGCCGCCGTAGCCGGCCGAGCGTCTGCTGCAGCACCGACAGCGGCACCCGCGGGTCGCCGACGCAGCGTCCGAGCAGCTGCGCGAGCGACTCGCCCACTTGGTCATCGGCAGCTAGACACGCCTCGATCGCCACGCCGACGAGCTGCGGATCGCCATCGTGCTCGACCCGCGGCAGCACCACCTCGCGCAGCTTGGCCGAGAGCGGGGCCCAGCTCGTGTAGCCCGTCCGTCGCCGCTCTGCATGACGGAGCAGCGCGACCACGCCGATCGCCTCGTGCAGCGGCGGCTCGGGCCCGTCCCACAGCGGGTGATCGATCCGCCCGTCGAAGCATGCACGATAGTAGCGCAGCGCCTTGACGAGGTCGTGTGCGCGCGGCTCGACCGTGCTGGGTCGTGCATCGAGGTAGAGCTGCTCGTAGGCCCGCGCCAGCGCCAGGTCGACGGCACGCCGCGCTTCGGGCCCGGTCGTGTCGCAGTCCTGCAGGACTGCGATCGCCTCGGTGTAGTGACCGGTGCCGATGAGCGCGTACACATGCGGCAGCGCCGCGGATGGCTCGGGCCCACGAGACCACACCAGGCGACCCAGCCGGGCCGCCTCGCTGAACCACTCGTGGGCGTCGAGCTGCGAGAGCATGCTCCCCACGTCGACGCGCTCGTCTTGCTCGATGGCGGTCTGGGCCACGCGCAAGAGCTGCACGGCCCGAGCGTCGTCATCATCCGCGAGCGCCTCCTCCAGCGCGCGCGGGAGCACGTCTTCGTCGGTCGGTAATCCCATGGTGGATCCGCCCCTCGTCGAGGCATGCTTGAGTGAGCGGAAGGGCGAGATCCGTGAGCGCTCGAGCGCAGAATTCCGAAGGGTCACCACGCCGACAGCTCGGCCTCGCGCCTCGCTTCGTCGTCTGCGTGCTCGGCGATGCTCATCTGTGCCAGCAGGAGCTCCTGGGGAGGAGCGGACGGTTGGCTCATCAACCCGTCCTCCACAGGGGGTAACGCCGCCTCGGCCTCGCTCCACCTGCACGACTGGAGCTGGCTCTGCGCGAGGTCGATCCGGGCATCCACCGTGAGCGGGTGCTGCGGTCCCAATTGCTCCTCGGCCAGCTCCACCGCCTGCGTCGCCACCGTGGTGGCGCGCAGTGGATCGGACGTGAGCAGGAGCTCCGTGAGGCCGGCGGCGCTCTTCCGCGCCAGCTCCCGGTCGTTGTCCTGCGCCCACGCGAGCAGCGCTTCGAGCTCTTGCTGCCGCTGCTCGAGCTCGACGAGCTCGGCCTCGATCCGTTCGAAGCGCAGGATCATGAGTCGATGCTCATCGTCGAGGTGGCGGGCCGCGGACTCGGCCTTTGCGAGCCACTCGTGGAGATCATCGCTGGAGCACGAACCGAAACGGCCATCTCGTGCCAGGTTGATCCAGATGTTCCATGCGAGCACGTCATCGCTGATCCGCTCGGCGCGGTTGCCCGCATCCTCGAGCCGGCGCACCCCGTCGGAGACCGCTCCAGTGCGAACTTGCGCGCGGCCCAGGGCCATGTCGGCCTCGATCTCGTAGCGCTCGATGTGGTGCGCGTACGCCTGCTGGTGGACGATCTTCGCCGTCTCCAGCGCTTGCGGCCAGTCGTGAGTGACCAGCAATGCGTCGACCTTGCCGAGCCCGAGCTCGAGGTCACGAACTGCCTCCGGCGGCGCAGTCGTGGGTCTCGGGGAGCTGCGCCGACAGTCCGCGGGTGTTGGCAGCTCCTCCACGAGGGAGGGGGCCCGCGTCACGAGCTCGACGGTCGGCTGCCCCAGCTGTCGAAGCAGCTCTCCCACCGTCTCGAGCCGTCGCTCCAGGCAATCGATACGGGCTTCCCGCGCGTCGTACATCTCCACGCTCGCGCCGCTCGCCTTCCCGAGCTCGCGGCACGTGTCCGTGATCTCTTGCTTCCACTCGTCGAGATAGTCATCGAGATCCTCGGCGAGCTCGACGAACGCGCTCTGGGCATAGGGGAGCTCCAGCCGGTGGAAGGCTCGTGCGAGCTCGATGCGGGCGCCATCGTTCCAGATTTCCCCGGCATGGGCGCGCATGCCCGGACATGGCGGGACGGTGGGCGTCAGGATACAGCCCAGCGCGACCCCCACGACGATGGCCATGCCGACCGCCCGCGGCAGCGGTGCGTGGCTGGGACTCAGCACCTCGAGCAGCTCGCCCATGTCGGTGAAGCGATCGTCCGCCAGCGGGCTCAATCCCCGTCGGATGGCGGCCTCGATGCGGGCGGGGACCTGGCCGCGGGCGTACGGCACGACGTGGCCGGCACGCTTGCGTGCGAGCAGCTCGTCGCAGGTGCGGCCCACGAACGGCGGCTCCCCGAACAGCGCCTCGAACAGCGCCACGCAGAACGCGAATTGGTCGGCCTTGGCGCTCACGGGCTGGCCGAGCATCTGCTCGGGTGCGGCATACTTGGGGGTGAACCCGATGGTCTCCGTGGGCAACTTCACCGGGGCCGTCTCGCCTTCGTCGTCCGTGGCCCCCCTCGCGCCAGACCCATCTCGCGCCAGGCCCCAGTCGATCACACGGACTCGGTGCGGTGGCTTCTCGTCCACCAGCACGTTGCTGGGTTTGAAGTCCTTGTGGACGATGCCGAGGCCATGGGCCGCCTGGAGCGCACGGCCCGCCTCGAGGAACACCACGAGGATCTCGTGCCACGTGCGAGCGCGCTGCTCGTGCCATGCCTCCAGGTTCTGCCCCTCGATGTGCTCCATCACGATGAACACTCCGTCCTCGTGCTCCCCCACGTCGTAGGCGTGCACGATGTTGGGGTGAGACATCCGTGCGAGCACCTCGGCTTCGCGGTGGACTCGAGCGATCATGCGGTCGGGGGGCTGTTCGGGATCGGGGCGGACGAGCTTGAGGGTCACGGACCGGCTCAGTCGCTCGTCGTGCGCCAGGAATACCTCTCCGAACGATCCTCGGCCGATCCGCCGGATGATGCAGTAACGATCCACGCGTACGGGCTGCGTCTCGTGCTTTCTGCACAGTCCCAGGCCGAGCCTGACCTGCCGCATGACGCGCTCGAGATCGACGCCGGAGGACGAACGTTCGGCCGGAGCATGCAGCAGGAGATCGTCTCGGCTCATGGCGCAGCACCCCCCGAATGCCGACAACGGTCGGGTACCTCCTTGAGTGTCGCGTGGGCTGCGGTTCGTGACGATGGCGCGAAGATTCGTCGGCCAAATCGCGACCGCGCACCAGATCGTGACGGTCTACTTCGTGCGATCAGGTGCCGAGTGCAGCCAGCGCCGGGAAACGTCCGACCACTTCTTCGTGCAGTTGCCGGATGAGATCTTCGAGCGTGTGGATCGTCGACGCCAGCGCGACCGGGTCGTTCTCGAGCTCGCCGAGCTTCGCCACTAGCACTGAACGGGCCTTCCGCACGCGAGACGCCATCGTGTCGATATTGATCTGGTAGATCTCGGCCATCTCGCGGATCGTCAGCTCTTCCCAGTAGTGCAGCTCGAGCAGGATCTGTCGCTCGATGGGGATCTGTCGCATCGCCTCGAACACCAGGCGCGAGTGCTGCTTGCCGTGGATGATCTGCGTGGGCGTCAGCCCGAGATCCGCCAGGGTCGTCACCGAGAAGTCGACCGGCTTGCGCGAGGGGTGCTTGAGCTTGGAGTAGTGCTCGAGCAGCTTCTTTCCTGCAATGCCGAACAAGAACGAGCGGAAGCTGGAATCCCCGCGGAAGCGGTCCTTGGCCTCGGTACAGGCCATGAACGTCGCCTGCACGAGGTCGGCCACGTCGCCATCGAGCTTGCGGTTGAAGAAGTTGTGGACTTGAGGGAGGTACTTCTTGACCAGTCGGTCGCCCGCCATACGATCGCCATGCTTCCAGCGTTCGAGCTCGACGAGGTCCGGATCCGAAGCAGACACGGCGTGGATCCGGGGACCACCGCCCTCGCCCGCCGTCCCCGACCTGGTTTGCCGATGCTTCTTTGCCCGATCGTCGGCGGGCATGCGGTCCACTCTGCGCAAGTACTGCGTAATCGACATCTGATACCTCTCTTCCCAGCACGACGGTAGTCACCGTCGTCGTCCAAGTCCCTTCGAACCGTGGCATGCACCAACCGGATGATGGTCTCTCGCTCGACCGAGCCCAGCAGCTCCGACCACTCATCATGGCGGCATCCGACGGCAGCACACCCGATTTTCCCCCGCATGGTCCTTCCGGTCAAAGAAACGGCTCGACTCACCAGGTCGTCGCGATCCGTCACGAATGGGCCAAGGTGACGCCAATGCCGGTATCACGAGCCCCGATCAGCATGCTTGGTTGCTCGAGCTCGGTAGAACCATGGATCCTACACTGTGGCGCCAGCCGGCATGGGCGCTCGGCTAGCCTTCGAGATCGGCCTTTCGAGATCGGCGCTTCGAGGCCGGCGCTTCGAGACCGGCGCTTCGAGACCGGCGCTTCGAGACCGGCGCTTCGAGATCGGCCCAGTCGCACGAACGTCGGCCGATGCTCGTACTCTCGCGTCAGCGGCTCCGCTCTCCCAAGAGCGACACGTCACCTTCTTCGTGCAGCCGCTGGCCCAGCGCGTGCCGCAGCGTGGCCGAAGGGATCTTCCCCGGGCGCTGCTCCACGTGAAGCACCACCGCGCCCACCACCCGGTCCTCGCCGCCGAGCTCGGCGTAGAGCATCGCGCTCACCCAGCCCGAGCGCGGGTGCTGCAACGTGGTGCCGTCGTCGGTCGTGTCTTGGCTCGCGGCGAGGCGGCGTACCACCGCCTCGCTGACCCCCGCGGGGGGCTCGGCGCCGGCCGAAGGAGCCACCAGCGTGGCCTCGCCGTCGATGAGCAGATAGAGGAAGCCCTCGCTCGCGTCGCTGCTCTCGAGCAGGGCCTTCAGCGCCTGCTCGGCGCGCGCGGTCGCGGTGCGGCAGGTCGAGAGCCGCGAGAGCGCCCCCCCGATCGTGTCGGTGATCGTCTCGGGGTGGAACACGGCCGTCGCGGCGTTACTCTGCGCGTCGTCGAGATCCTCGGGCATGGGACCCGCGCCGATCTTTCGCAGGAGCCGCTCGTAGCGCGCCACCAGCACGGGGTTGCGGGTGGGCATGAAGCAGCGCTCGGCGGCCGCGGCGTGGTGGCGCGCGTCGTCGTCGTCGCCGAGCTCGGCCGCCACCAACGCGCGCGCCTCGTGGGCCGCACCCAGGATGAACGGGTTGTCGAGCACCTCGGCCTCGGCGACGAGCCGATCGAGTCGCTCGGCGGCCGCCTGCCGCTGGCCCTGCGCGGCCTCGCAGAGCGCGAGCGTCCGCTCGGCGCGGCAGCGGAAGCTCACCTGCCCATACTCGGGGTCGTCGGCGTGCGCGCGTGCCTGCTCGCCGGCCACGAGCGCCTCGGGCAGCTTGCCGGCGGCCAAGAGCACGTCGGCGCGTGCGGCCAGCGCCCACGCCCGGGGCAGGCCCTCGCCGGGGGGCAGGCCCGCGAGCGCCTCGTCGCAGAGCGCGAGCGCCTCGGCGTGATCGCCCCGTAGCCGCGCGTGCTCGGCCCGGCACAGCCGCAGGTACGCATGGAACCCGAGCCCGCCGTCCACCTGCCGCTGCAGCGCCTCGATGCAGCGCCGCAGCCCGAGCATGTCGTCCGTGTACGCGTAGGTGATCGCGGCCGACGAGTGGTGGATCGCGTAGAGCTGCCACAAGGCGCCGAGCCGCACGAACTCGAGCTCGGCCTTGGCCCACGTCCGCTGCGCCGCCGCCGACTCTCCGCGCCACATGTGATAGTAGGTCCGCGCCTGCAGCCCGCCGATCGCCCAGATCCGCGGGCCGAGCTGCTCGAGCGCCTCGATCTCCACCTGTGACTCGGGGCTGCCCACGCGCGCGGCCACCAGCGCCCGCTGGATCCGCGAGCCGCCCATGGAGAGCGCACGCTCCTCGTCGGTGAGCCAGCGCCGCTGCCGGCTCATGGCCGCGAGGTTCTTGGCGCTCGACTGCATCAGCGTGCGGATCCGGCCGAGGTTGAAGTTGAGCAGGTTGTCCACGAGGTCCACCGCGGTGCGCACGAACAAGTGCGGGATCGGCCGCAGCGGGTCGAGCACGGCCGCGGCGTGCCGCAGCCCCGCGGTGTCGAACGAGAACCCGGCCACGCCGGCGCTGTAGACCACCGAGCGCAGGAACATGTCGAGCGCGCGCGCCAGCGGCAGGCGGCGGCGTCGCGACAGCGGCCTGCGGATCGCGGTCCACAGCAGCGCGAGGCCGAGGCCGAGCGTCCCCCCGAGCCCCCGCGCCAGGCGACGCGCCAGCGCCACGCCGCTGTGCTCGGCGAGCACCGCGAACGCCCGCTCGCGGTGGCGCACGTTGACCTCGCGATCGCAGTAGAACCCGGCGCACACCAGCATGTAGACGATCTCGGCCACCTCGCTCGGTTGGTCGCCACGGGCCTCGAGCACGGTCAGCGCAGCCTCGAGCGGCTCCATGCAGTCCTCGAACGAGGTCGCCTCGAACAGCCGCCGGCCCGCGTCGGCCAACAGCTCGGCGCCGCGCCGCTCGTCACCACCACGCAAGAGGTGCCAGCCGATCTGGGCCTCGAGCTCGGGCTCGGGCGGGCCGTCGGCGGCGAGCGTGGTGCCCACGTGCAGCTCGAGCGCGCGCCGCTCGTCCTCGCCCAGGCTCCGCAGCAGCGCTTCCCGGAGCCCGTCGTGGCGAATGCGATAGCGCTCGCCCGCGCCGATCAGCACCTCGTGTCGCACGAGCGCGTCGATGGCCGCGAACACCTCCTGCTCCTCGAGCTCGGGCGCCAGCGCCACGCACAGCGCGAGCCCGGCTTCCCACCCGTACACGGCCAGCGCCCGGCCCAGCCGCTGCGCCGGAGCGGGCAGCGCGGCCACCCGTGCGTCGAGGGTCTGCGCGAGGCCGGGGCGCTCCGGCGCGTCGATGCGCTCGGGGATCACCCACATGCCCTCCACGTAGCGCAGCACCCCGCGCTCCACGAGCGTGCCCACGAGCTCGGTGCAGTGCAGCGGGCTGCCGCCCGAGGCGTGATGCAGCCACGTGGCGAAGCTCGCGTGGTTGTCGACCTCGCCGAACGTGCAGCGCACGAGCTCCAGCACCTCGCGCTCGCGCAGGCCGCGGGGGCGCAGCAGCACCGCCCGCTCGCGCAGGTGGGCGAGCGCCCCGTCGGAGCGGCTCGGCTCGTCGGACCGCAGCGCGCCCACGAGCAGCAGCGAGCGCTCGGGCGCGAGGTGGGCCAGCCCCGCGAGCACGGCCGCCGAGCCCTCGTCGATGCGCTGGAGGTTGTCGAGCACGAGCACCAGCGGGCGGTGCATCGCGAACGCGGTGAGCCAGTCGCTGAACGCGGCCTGTACCATGGCCCGCTCCTCGCGGTGGTCGCGGGACGGTGCGCGCTCGCTCCCGGGGACGACCACGTTGACCTTGACGCTGGTCTTGAGGTTGACGCCGGAGCCGAGCAGCGGGTCGGGCAGCAGGCGATCGATGAGCGCGGCGCGGCGCGAGGTCTGCTCGGGGTCGTGCCGGCCGCGGCGCTCGAGCTGGCGCGCCAGCTCGCGCACCAGCGCATACGGCCCTGCGGCCCCGCCCTCGCCGTGCAGCACCACCGCGCCCGCGAGCTTGGCCTCGAGCTCGATCTCCCGCAGGAGCCGCGTCTTGCCCATGCCCGAGCGGCCCTCCACCAGGATCGTCCCGCCATGGCCGTGGGTGGCCCGCTCGATGCGCTTGCGCGCGAGCTCGAGCTCGCGCTCGCGACCCACCAGCACCGCGCTCCGCACGTAGCCGTGCGCCGCCTCGAGCTCGGGCGCGGCCGGCAGCTCGGCCAGCCCCCCCAGCCGCTCGATCACCTCGGCGGCGTGGCTGGGGCGCCCGAGCGGCTCGGTGGACAAGAGCGACAGCACGAGGTCGTCGAGCGCCGGCGGGATCTCCCGCACGAGCCGCGACGGGGCCGGTGGCGGTCGCCGACCGTTGCGCATGAGGTCGTCGAGGCTGCGGATCCGCTGCGGATGGCGGCCGGTGAGCAGCCAGAACGCCAGCGCGCCCAGGCCGAACAGGTCGGCGCGTCCGTCCATCGGCAGGCCCAGCAGCATCTCGGGCGGGATCGCGGGCAGCGTGCCCACCACCTCGTGCGAGATGCCCATGGTGGCGAGCATGCCGAAGTCGATGAGCTTGGCGCGGCCGTCCTCGGTGCAGCGGACGTTGCGGGGCGCCACGTCGCGGTGCAAGAGCTGCCGCGCGTGCAGGAATGCCAGCGCCGAGGCCACGTCGCGCAGGAGCCCGCATGCGCGGCGCCAGGGCACGGGCGCCAGCTCGCTGAAGTCGCGCCCGTCGAGCAGCTCCATCGTGTAGAACGGCCGGCTCTTGTCGTCCATGCCGTAGTCGTGCGCCTCCACGATCCGCGGGTGTCGCAGGCGCGCGAGCGTGTGGAACTCGTGGCGGAAGCGCAGCTCCTCGTCGCGTGCCTCGGGGCCGAGCGCAAAGCGCTTGAGCGCCACGGGCTGGTCGTTGAAGAGATCGTGGGCGCGCAGCACCTGGCCCATGCCGCCGCGGCCGAGCACGGCGTCGATCTGGTAGCGGCCGGCGACGAGGCCCACCGCGGACACGTCCACCGGCAATCGCGAGCCGACCGGGAGATCGGCGCGCGCCAGCGGGGCGTCGGCAGGGGTGGGGGCGGCCACCGCGGGCGATGATAGCCCGAAGCGCCGCGCCTACCCGCGCGGCCGGCTAGCTCTGGCCCTGGTCGTGTGCGCCGTCGAGCCGGCGCCGGAACAGCGGGCGGGGCTCGTCCACGGCGGCTTGATATCGCACGCTCAGCTCCGCGAACGCCTCGAGCGCTTCGGCCACGGACTTGCCGGGCTGCAGCTCGAACGCATCGAAGCCGCAGCGGTGCATGTAGTAGAGCTGGTCGCGGAGCACGTTGCCCACCGCCCGCAGCTCGCCGCGGTAGCCGTGGCGCTCGCGGAGCAGCCGGCCGAGGCTGTAGCCGCGACCGTCGGTGAAGCGGGGGAACTCCACCACCACGAGCGGCAGCGGCAGCAGCGCGGGCAGATGCGGCTCCACGTCGTCGTCCGGGTGCAGGCGCACGCCCACGCGCCCCCCGTAGGCCGCCAGCGCCGGCTGCTCGGCCACGAGCCGGCGGAGCGTCACCGTCACGTCGACGCGCTCGGTGGGCAGCGACTCTTCGTCGCCGAGGTGCACCCAGCCGCTGGTGACGATCTCACCCTTCTTGATGATCTGCATGATCTGCCTGACCTCCGTACAGGGCGTCCTTGAACGGCCCGTCGCCCACGCGGCGGTAGTAGTCGATGAAGCGCTCGTCCTCGCCCTCGCGACCGCGCAGGTAGACCTCGAGCACCGTCTCCACCGCCCCCACGATTTGAGCGCGGTTGAACGCGCGGCCCACGATCTTGCCGATCGAGGCGTCGTCGCCCGGCGAGCCGCCGAGCATGAGCTGGTAGGCCTCCTCGCCCACCTTGTCGATGCCGAGGATCCCGATGTTGCCCACGTGGTGGTGGCCGCACGCGTTGATGCAGCCCGAGATCTTGAGCGACACCTCGCCCACGTCGGCGAGGTAGTCGAGCCGGTCGAAGCGCTCGCTGATCTCGATCGCCACCGGGATCGAGCGCGCGTTGGCGAGGTCGCAGTAGTCGAGCCCGGGGCAGCAGATGCTGTCGGTGAGCAGGCCCGCGTTGGCGGTGGCGAGCTCGTGCTCGCGCAGCCGCGCATGCAGCTCGGTCACCCGGCGCTGCTCCACGTCGGGTAGCACCAGGTTCTGGGTGTGGGTGACGACGATGCGGCCGAAGCTGTACTCGTCGGCGAGCGCGGCCACCGCGTCCATCTGCGTGTCGGTGGCGTCGCCCGGCGGGCGGCCGGGCGCCTTGAGCGAGATCATCACCGCGCAGTAGCCGGGCTGGCGGTGCGGCTGCACGTTGTTGCGCACGAAGTGCCGCAGGCTCGGGTCGGCGTGGAGGCCCTTGGCCTGCAGCGCCAGGTCCTCGGCCGGCAACGGCAGGTAGGCCGGCGGCGCGAAGTGGGCCTTGATGCGATCGATCTCCGCGCGGAGGAGCTTCAGGCTGCCCTCGCGGATCTGCTCCCACTCCACCTCCACCTGCGAGCGGAACTCGTCGATGCCGAGCTCGGCCACGAGGATCTTGATGCGGGCCTTGTACTTGTTGTCGCGGCGCCCGTAGCGGTTGTAGACCCGCAGGATCGACTCGAGGTACGAGAGCAGGTCCTCGTAGGGCAGGAACGGGCGGATCACCTCGGCGACGTACGGCGAGCGGCCCATGCCGCCGCCCACCAGGATCTCGAACCCGCGCTCGCCCTGCTGCTCGATGAGGCGGATCCCGATGTCGTGGAAGCGCACCGCGGCGCGGTCGGCCCCCGGCGTGCCGGTGACCGCGATCTTGAACTTGCGGGGCAGGAACGCGAACTCGGGGTGGAACGTGGACCACTGCCGGATGAGCTCGCAGTACGGCCGCGGATCCTCGAGCTCGTCGGGGGCCACGCCCGCGAGGTGATCGGAGGTGGTGTTGCGGATGCAGTTGCCGCTGGTCTGGATCGCGTGCATCTGCACGCTGGCGAGCTCGTCGAGGATGGTGGGCACGTCCGACAGCGCAGGCCAGTTGTACTGGATGTTCTGGCGGGTGCTGAAGTGGCCGTAGCCCTTGTCGTAGGCGCGCGCGATGTGGGCGAGCTTGCGGAGCTGCGTGGACGAGAGCAGCCCGTACGGGATCGCCACGCGCAGCATGTACGCATGGAGCTGGCGGTACAGGCCATTCTGCAGCCGCAGCGGCTTGAATTCGTCTTCGGTGATGGAGCCTTCGAGGCGGCGCAGCACCTGCCCGCGGAACTGGGCGGCGCGCTCCTCCACCAGGCGCTGATCTTCGGCGTCGTACTGGTACATGGGGACGGGGTCTCACGCGCCGAGGTGCGCGACAGAGGCGGGGTCCGGGCGGCGCAGCGGGATGGTGGGCCCGTGGCCGCGGATCTGCTCGCGGGTGTTGGTGGCCTTGGGACCTTGGGGGCCGAGCATCACCTTGAAGGCGTAGGGATCGCAGACGTGCCGCTCCTGCGTGCGTGCGGACGCGATCGCGGCGTCGCGATCGGCCTCGCCCTCGATCGGCCACGCATCGACCAGCCGCGGCGCCCAGCTCCCATCGGCGCGCAGGTAGACCGCCGAGCCCTCGATGGTGGTGTTGGCGGTGACGACGAAATGGGTGCCCCTGGACCGTGCCACGCAGAAACTCTGGCCCAGGGCCGGGGATAATTCAAATGCGCCGGTGGCCTGGGAGAACTGGATCGTGGCGGTGGTCGCCGAGGGCCTAGATCCCTGGGATTTCGCTTGTATTTGGGCCGGTGAGGCGCGGATTCGTATTATACGATCAGGTATGGGTATTTTGCCTCGACTCTCGCGCCGAATGCGCTAGAGCATCGGGCTCATCGATTACACGGATGATTCCGGGATAATTTCGTCCGCCGTCGGCTTCACGATCGAGCGCAGCGCGGCGAGCTGCGCTCGCGCTTCCTCGACCCCCGCGGCGAGCTCTTCGAAGCCCAACAGCTCCATCCGCCGGCACACCTCGGCCAGGCGCGCCGCTCCGACCGTCGCGGCCGCGCCCTTGAGCGAGTGGATCGAGTGACGGGCGTCCTGCTCGTCGTTTCGAGTCAGCGCCTCGGCGGCGTGATCGAGGTAGTCGATGCCCGAGCTCAGCAGCATGTCGAGCAGCTCTTGCCGTGTCGTCGCATCGTCGCCGCTGACCTCCCCGAGCTGGGCCCGATCGAGCACCGGTGCATCGAGGTCTCCGACCGTGCTCGCAGGTGGGCGAGCCGGTACGACGGGCTCCACTGCCGCCGCTGGCACACGGGCCGCGGACGCGGCCGCGTCGGTCGCCTCGGGCAGGCTCGTGCTGCTCGTCCAGCGGCTCAGCACCCGGGCCATCTCGGCGAGCCGCAGCGGCTTGGTGATGTACCCGTCCATCCCCGCTTGCAGGCACAGCTCGCGGTAGCCCGCCATCGCATGGGCCGTCATCGCGACGATCGGTACCCGCGTGCCCATGCCGGCCTCCCACCGCCGAATCGCCCGCGTGGCCTCGAACCCGTCCATCACCGGCATCTGGATGTCCATGAACACCACGTCCACGTCGAGCGCCTTGCGTCGCTCCACCGCCTGGGCGCCGTCGGTCGCGGTGCGCACGTCGCAGCCGAGCTTCTCGAGGTTTCGCGCCGCCACGCGCAGGTTGATGTGGTTGTCGTCCACCACCAGCGCGCGCACCTTGCTGGTGCTCGGCGTGGGGTCGGGCTGCGCCTGCTGGCCCAGCGCCACCTGACGGGTGATGAGCCGCGCCTTGGGGTTGTCTCGCTGCGCCCACACCAGCGTCAGCACGAACCGGAGATCCTCGAGGTGCAGCGGCTTGACCAGATAGCCGCGAAACCCGGCGTTCGTGATCGCCTGGGGGCTCAGCTCCTTGCTCAGCGAGGTCAGGAGCACGAGCTGCGGCGCGGTGTCGATCGCCGTCGACAGCATCTTGGCCAGCTCCATCCCGTTGAACTGCGGCATCTGGTAGTCGATGAGCACGAGCTGGAACGGAGCATCGTTGTGCTCGGCGCGGCGCGCCATCTCGAGCGCCTCGGTTGCCCGCTCGGCCTGGCTCACCTTCATGCCCCAGCGCGTGAGCTGCTCGTCGAGGATGCGCCGGTTGATCGCGTGATCGTCCACCACCAGCACCCGCAGGCCCTGCAGCTCTGCGCGGGGCATCCGCGCGGCCTCGTCGTCGTCCTGCTGCACTGCCAGCGGCAGCCGCACCGTGAACGCGCTCCCGCGCCCGACCTCGCTCAGCAGCTCGATCCGGCCGCCCATCAGCTTCACGATCTGCGCCGTGATCGCGAGGCCCAGCCCCGTGCCCATGTGGGCACGCGTCGATGACCCGTCCACCTGGTAGAACTTCTCGAACACGTGCTCTTGCTGGTCCTTGGGGATGCCGGGGCCCGTGTCCTCCACCTCGATGACGAAGCACGGAGGCGTCACGTCGTCGTCGAAGGTCACCGTCACGAGCACGTGCCCGTGCTCGGTGAACTTCACCGCGTTGCCGACGAGGTTCGTCATCACCTGCCGCAGCCGCGCGGCATCGGCCATCACCCGGCTCGGCACCTCCGACGGATAGCGCAGCATCAGCTCGAGGCCCTTGCTGGCCGCGAGCGGTGCGGTCGCGTCGAGCACGTCCTCGAGCGCGGCGCGCAGATCGAGCGGCAAGAGCTCGAGGTCGAGCCGCTCGGCCTCGACCCGCGACAGGTCGAGGATGTCGTCGATGAGCGTGAGCAGCGACTGCGACGAGCTGACGGCCGTGTCCACGTAGTCGCGCTGCATCTCGCTCAGCGGTGTGTCGCGCAAGAGATCGAGCATGCCGGTGATCCCGTTCATCGGTGTGCGGATCTCGTGGCTCATGTTGGCGAGGAACTCGCTCTTGGCCGCATTCGCCCGGTCGGCCATCTTCACCATGGTGGTGCGCGTGCGGGTGAACCACATCATGAGCGCCAGGATCCCCACCACCGTCGCCAGGGTCGAGATGCCGTAGCTGATGCGTGTGAACATCGGGACCACGGTGGGAGTCCAGATGGCCGACTCGAGTGTCGGGAGCACCACCGAGGGCACGAGCACCAGCCACAGCAAGGCACGATGTTGCCGCTCGATCAGCACGAAGCCCGCCGCGAGGTAGAGCATGTGGTACATGGCCAGCGAGGCCTGGACGTAGACACCGGTGCTGAACGCGGCGGCGTTGAGGAACAACAGGATCGATGCTGCGATGACGTTGCGAGACGGCGCGTCGGCCTTGCGCCAGCCAATGTACAACGCGGCCGCCACGACCATGTTGACCAAGAACAACGCCACCTCGCGGCCGAAGAGCTGCGGCAGCCCAGCGAGGACGCAGAAGATCGTGAGCAGCCCGTAGATGAAGCGACGAGCGGATGCATGGACCCGCCGCTCCCACAGCTCCAGGCGTTGTGTTCCAGGTAGTATCGGTCGTGGCATGAGCTCCTCCGGTGAATTGCACCTCGCTCGCTCGCTCATCCGTCGCCGCGCGGTCGGGCGAAGTGCCAGCCGAGCGCGTCGGCCACGTGCTCGAGCACGAGGTGGCCGCGCACGCTGCCGCCCCGCGCGTTGAGGCGAGGGCTCGACACGCCCACGCCGCCGCGGCCGAGCGCGACCGCCACGATCACGCCCGACACCCCGCTCTTGGCGGGTAGCCCCGTGCGCATGAGGTACGTGCCGGACTCGTCGTACATCCCACAGCTCGCCATCAAGGCTACCACGCGGCTCGCGGTCTCCTCACCGAGCACCCGCTGCCCGCCGGGCGTCACACCGCCGCACGCGAGCACGCAGCCGAGGTGGGCCGCCTCCACCACGGTGGCCTCGAGCGAGCACAGCGAAAAATACACGTCGAGCGTGTCGTCCACGCGGTCCTTCAAGATTCCCGAGCTGCGGAGCAGGTACGCGATGGAGCGGTTGCGATCGCCGGTCCGGCGCTCGGAGGCGTAGACGCGCGAGCTGATGTGCAGCTCGGCGCCGCAGAGCTTGCGCGCCCAGCCCTCGACCCAGGCGATCCGATCTTCGAGCGGCCCGGGCACGATCCCGCACAGTGCGATGCCTCCCGCGTTGATGAGCGGATTTGCCGGCCGCGGTCCACGGGAATCGAGCTGGGTGATCGAGGCAAAGCTCTCGCCCGAGGGCTCGGAGCCCACGCTGGCGAACACTGCCGCAGGGCCTAGATCCTCGAGCGCACCCGCGAGCACGATGAGCTTGGCCGCGCTCTGCAGCGTGAAGCGGTGCTGGGCGGCATCGCCCGCGAGCACCGTAGTGCCGTTGGGCTGCATGATCGCGGCACTGGTCTGCTCGGGGTCGACGCTCGAGAGCTCGGGGATGTAGCTCGCCACCACGCCATCGCGGCAGTCGCGGGCCCTCGCGACGGCCTGGTCCAGCACGGCTTGGATGTGGGCGATGTCGCCGGCGGTCGTGGATCGGCTCGCGGTCATCGGTGGGTGGGCCACCACTCTAGCTGTGAGCGAGAGCCACGTGTGAGCCGGCCCGTGGCAACCCCTGCACGTGGCCCCGTACGATGTATGCGGCTCGTAATCGCGCGGGGCTGACCGGCGTCTGGCAAGTCGGCCAGCATCGACTCGCGAGGGCTCGACGGTGGCTCGCACACGGGGTCATACGCGAGCCCCGCGCCGGGCAGGCCGGGCAGGCCGACTGGATCGATCCCAACGATCACGACATCACTACCGGAATCGGTGGTACATACAGCTCCAACGGGACCGGAGTGGGACCAGGTTGTACGTGCCCGCCCACCACTCTCGCGGTTGCACGCGCTGCACCGCGCCCTGCGATCAGTCCTCGAGGACACGCATTAATCGTTTGACCGATCGTACGATGTGCCCAACCATTGACGGCCTGCCTCGTTTTTCTGCCAGTGGTCAGGTGATCGCCGGCGAGGCCGGCAGTGGAGGTCGAAGCATGGAACGGGTGCGGGGAATCCAAGGACTCATGCTCGGTATCAAGGTATTGGTGGGGGGAACCGTGGCGCTGCTGGGGAGCGCCTGCGCAGTCCCTGATGATCAGCCGCTCGAAGGCTCGGCGTGGCGCGAGGGCGAGCTCGACGGTGGCGTCGTCATCACGCCTCGGGAAGGTCAGCAGCCGCTGCACGGCAGCGAAGACGGGGGTGGCGGCGGGATGGGAGGTGACTGGGTCATCAACGGCCTCTCCGATCCCACGGTCAGCGGCGTGAAGGTCGATTATCCGCTCGATTCGTCCGAGAACCTGGGCGCGGAAGGGTGGCTGGCGGAGGGCGACCCCGACGGCGAGAAGGTGATCCGCTACCTCGTCGAGTGCGCGCTGGACGAGGGCGATCAAATCGTGGTGACGGGTGCCAATGGCCCCCACGTGTTCGATGGCGACGTCGGCTTGGCGCCCGAGTGGAAGGACCAGGCGTGCAACGCGGCATGCCAGCACTGGGTCAGTGCGTGTCTCTTGGCCCGGACCAACGAGACCGGCGCCGATGTGAAGATCTTCGTGCAGGGGAGCCATCCGTCGCTGGGCTACGGCAGCGACTCGGAGTACCCGAACTTCGAGGGCACGTTCTACGGCAACGTGTTCGCCGATCCGGCGCCCATGCACGCGTGCCGGGGCTCGAGCGCCGGCACGACGGCGGCGACGCTGCAGGGCAGGAATTGCACGGTGGACCAGACCCACTGCGGCTTCACCACCTATGCGGATTGCGACGCCTGCCAGGACGGCGTGACCGGCTTGCCCACCGTCGATTGCCAGCCCGTGGTCGGAGGGCCGATCTTCCCGGGCATCTCCGTCCACGTGCGCACGCCCCCGACCTAGCCGTGACCACGTCGTTCGAACGCCCGGCCGCACCCGAGGGTGGATCCGTCCATCGCTCGGGTGCGCGCGCTGGCGGGGCGGCGCTCGAGGACGAGATCCCCACCGGCTCGATCGACGATGGACGGCCTGCTTCGCCGCCACCGAGCCCCCGGCGAGGGCGCAGTGTGCCCCCCGACATCATCACGCTGGAGCTCGAGCTCGGGGCACCGCTGCCCGGACCCGAGACGGTGGGGCACGACGACGGCACGACCGGCTCGCCGCAGGCGCTGGTCCGGCGGCGGCTGGGTCGCTTCTCGGTGCTGGGGGTGCTCGGGCGCGGAGCGATGGGCACCGTGCTCGAGGCCTACGACGACACGCTCGCGCGCACGGTGGCGCTCAAGCTCTTGCACGGCCGCGTCGACGAGCTGCGCCGTGATCGCCTGCTGCGGGAGGCCCAGGCGCTCGCGCAGCTCTCCCATCCCAACGTCGTGCAGGTGTACGAGGTGGGGCTGGTCGAAGACCAGATGTTCATCGCGATGGAGCTGGTCGAGGGGCAGACCCTGCGCAAGTGGCAGCGGCAGCGACGGCCCTGGCGCGAGGTGGTGGGGGCGTACCTGCAGGCCGGTCGGGGCCTCGCGGCCGCGCACACGCGGGGGCTCGTGCACCGCGACTTCAAGCCGGAGAACTGCATCATCGGCGACAACGGGCGGGTGCGGGTGCTCGACTTCGGCCTCGCACGCGGGTCGAAGACCATCGACGAGTCGACGCGACCGATCGTGCCGTCGGAGAACAGCGCGCTGCAGCTGCGCATGACGCAGAGCGGCAAGGTGCTGGGGACCTTGAGCTACCTGCCGCTGCAGCAGCTCATGGGCCGCCCGGCCGATGCCAAGAGCGACCAATACAGCTTCTGCGTGTCGCTCTACGAGGCGCTCTACGGGGTGTTACCGTTCCCCGACCGCTCGCTGGAGGCGCTGCTCTCGGCCCAGCGGGCGCAGCAGCTCCAGCCGGTGCCACGCGGCCACCGGGTGCCCCGCCGGCTGCGACGGCTGCTCTTGCGCGGCTTGGCGCTGCGGTCCGAGGAGCGCTGGCCGTCCATGGAGGTGCTGTTGGCCGCGCTCGAGCGGCTGCATCAGCCGCGCAGCTGGCCGGTGGCCGCGACGCTCGTGGTGGGCTTCGGTGCCGGAGCCTTCGTGTTCGCGGAGGCGGATGCGGAAGACCCGTGTGCCGACGCTCGCTCCGCGCTCGGGGGCACGTGGGGCCCGAACGATCGCGCCGCGGTGGAGGCGGCGTACCTGGCCAGCGGGCACGAGGAAGCGCTGCGGCTGATCGAGCGCGTGGAGAGCGAGCTCGACGTCTACACCGAGCAGTGGGTCCGCGTGCACGAGGAGTCGTGCCGCGCCACGCTCGTCCGCCACGAGCAGCCCGAGGCGGTGTTCGAGCAGAGCAGGCGCTGCCTGCAGCGCCACCATGGCCGGCTGCGAGCCACCATCGATGCGCTCGTCGGTGTCTCCACCGCGGCCGAAGCGCTCGAGCGCACTGCGTTGCCGTTCAAGCTACCGGCGCTGCGCTCGTGCGCCGAGCCCGACGCCAGCGATCCCTCGCTGGCGCTGCCCTCGGAGCCGGAGCAGCGCGAGCGGGTGATCGCGCTGCATCACGAGATCGACCGGGCCAATACGCTGGCGGAAGCCGGGGCGATGAGCTCCGCCGTCGAGACTGCGCTCGCGGTGGTCGATGAAGCGCGCGGCGTGGGGCACGACGCGGTGCTGGCCGAGGCGCTGGAGACCCTCGGTCGACTCCAGGCGACGGGGGCAGCGGCGGCGGCGGCCGAGGCCACGCTCCAGGAGGCGATCGGGGCCGCGGCGCGGGCCAAGGACGACACGATGGCGGCGCGCGCCTGGTCGTCGTTGATCTACGCCGTCATGGCCCAGGATGCGCTGGATCGCGGCCTCTCGCTGCGCTTCGCCGCGCTCGCAGCGGTCGACCGGGCGGAGGATCCCGTCGCGCGCGCGTGGTTGCTCAACAACCTGGGCACGCTCCACGGTGCGCGGGGCGAGCACGAAGCGGCGCGCGAGCACTTCGAGCAGGCGCTCGCCGTCAAGCAGCAGGTGGTGGGGCCCGGGCACCTCGACACGGGGATCGCCTGGATCAACCTCGGACTCGCGCTCAAGGACGCACGCCGCCTCGACGAGGCGGCCGCGGCGTTCGAGCACGCGCACACGATCGTGCTGTCCACGGTGGGCGCGTCGCACCTCACCATGGCACACGTCGAGACGGGCCTCGGCCACGTGCGACAGCTCCAGCAAGACTTGCCCGTCGCGATCGAGCACCACCGACGCGCGCTGGAGATCCGCGAGCGCGCGCTGGGGCCCCACCACCTGCTGGTTGCCAAGTCGCTGGAGCACCTCGGCAAGACGGAGCTGAGGCAGGGCGAGCTCGACGGGGCGGTGGAGCACCTGCGGCGGGCGCTCGAGATCTACGAGCGCGCGGGAGGTGGTGGCAATGCGAAGGTGGGAGCGAGCTGCGTGTGGCTGGCCGAGGCCGAGCTCGGGCGCGGCCATCGGGACGAGGCGCGGGCGCTGGCGGAGCGGGCGCTGGACTTGCTCGCACCTGCGGTGGGTCGACCCGAGGATCGGGCGCGGGCCAGCTTCGTGATGGCGAGGGTGCTCGAGCGCGAGCCGGCCGAGGCCGCACGGGCGCGTGCGTTTGCAAAGGAGGCCATCGCAGGGTTTACCGGGACCGAGCGAGACCGGGTGGAAGCGTGGCTTCGGCAGCAGCCACCCCTCGACCCGGAGTGAGCTCATACGGCGTTCCAGGCCCGTCGGGAGCGTCAGCCGTCCAGCAGTGCGCGTGGCGGGCCGGGCCCAAGGAACGATGCGGTACCATCCGAGCGCGCTCGTGCGGGCTGTCGACGCTCGTGTGGACGCCGGGAGGTGAATCGTGGCGGGAGCATCCAGGGTTGGCTCGGGGATCGGTGCGATCGCAGCGGCATGGCTGCTCGTGGGCTGCCCGCAGGAGCCGGTGGAGCCGCAGGCCGACGGCACCGGCACCGGCACCGGCACGAGCGGCGGGGTCGGCAGCGACACCACGGGTCCCGCTGTCGACGACACGACCGGTGGCACCACCGGCGCCCCCGATCTACCGCCCGACGATCCGGGTGACGATCACTTCTGGATCACCCATGCGTTCGGACCGGTGACGATGGCGCCGTGGGAGGATGACGCGGAGCTGTGCGTGTCGTGGACGGTCGACAATGCACTGCCCGTGTATGCGCAGGCGGTGCTCGCCAGCAACGAGGGCGGGTTCCACCACAGCAACTGGTTCATCGTGCCGGAGGGCGAGTACGAGGGGCCCGACGGCTACTGGCCGTGTGGCGAGCGCGGCTACACCGAGATCGATGCGTCGACCAAGGGCACGGTGCTGTTCGCCCAGTCGACGCAGAGCTACGTGGAGGAGCAGCGGCTCACGCCGGGAGCGGTGATCAAGCTCCCGGCCAATTCGAAGATCGTGGCGGGCCTGCACACGCTCAATGCGTCGCCAAGGCAGGAAGAATCGCAGCTGTGGATCAGCCTCGAGCCGATCCACCCCGCGGATGTCACGGCAGTGGTGGCCCCGCTGTCGATGCAGTACCACGATCTGCACATTCCGCCGACGACCGAGTCGCGCTTCACCGCCGACTGCGATCTCGCCACCCCGTACTGGCTCGCCACGGCCGGCGACCCGCTGTGGCTGCGGCTCCACTACATCTTGCCGCACTATCACTACCTCGGGAATTACTTCGACGTGACGGTGGTGGGCGGCCTGCTCGATGGTCAGTCGGTGTTCACGCTCGATGGCTTCAACGCCGACGCCAACGGGCTCACGTTCGACCCGCCGCTCGATCTACCCGGCGCCACCGGGCTGCGGATGACCTGCGGCTACGACAACTGGACCAGCAACAACATCGTGTGGGGCAACGGCGAGGGCGAGATGTGCGTGATGCTGGCGCTCGTCGAGAGCGACATGGTGATCGGCGCCTCGGTCGACATCGGCAACCACATCGTCGGCGTGGACGAAGACGTCCAGCTGAACGAGGGCCTCTGCATCGGGCTCGCGATCCCCAAGGCCGACACCCAGGGCATGCCCACCGAGCAGGAGGTGCTGGCTCCGCTGTACCTGCCGCCGCTCGACCCCGACGACCAGGGCCTGCCGCCGGTGCCCGAGTGCCACGACGCCGATCGCAGCGCGCCCGTCGAGGCGCCGGCGACCCTCACGAGCCTGAAGGAGACGATCTTCGCGCCCGGCTGCAGCTTCTCGGCGTGCCATGGTCAGAGCGCTGCGGGTGGTCTCGACCTCACCGCTGCCGATCTCCACGGCGAGCTCTTGGGCCACGATCTCCTGTTCGACACCGGGATGCCGCTCGTGGATCCGGGCGACCCAGAAAACAGCTGGATCTACCACCTGCTCGCGGACTGCGAGCCCACGCTGCCCGGCGGGCAGGTCGTCTCGCACATGCCCAAGAATGCGCCGAAGCTGCTCGACGACGGGTTGGTGGCGAAGCTGCGCGGGTGGATCGAGGCGGGGGCGCTGGACGATTGAAGTAGCAGGCGGCGCCAGGGTGGGCTCGACGTCGTCACCGCCGAGGTCTGGAACGCGTAGGACCCTTGCCGGCCTCGGAAGAGCGGGCTAGGGTCACCGGCGCGCGTCATGGCTCCTCCCACCGTTCGCTTGCCCATCGGCATCTCCGACTTCCGCGAGCTGCGAGAAGGGGGGTTCTACTACGTCGACAAGTCCGGCTTCATCGAGGAAGTCCTCGACGAATCCCCCAAGGTGTTGCTCATCCCGCGGCCCCGGCGGTTCGGCAAGACCCTCAATCTCTCGATGCTCCGTTGCTTCTTCGACAAGCGAGACGACGACGTCGAGCTGCTATTCGCCGGCCTCGCCATCGAGCGCTCGGAGAGCGCCAAGGCCCACTTCCAGCGCCATCCGGTGATCTTCGCGACCTTCAAGGACGTCAAGCCGACGACATGGGAGCGCTGCTTCGAGAGCATCAAGGGCGTCTTGTCGGGCCTCTACACCGAGCATGACTACCTGTTGGCCGAGGGCGCGCTCACACCCCAGGACGCCAAGCTCTTCACGGAGATCCTCGAGCGCCGCGCCAGCTTCGGCGTGTGCGTGGAAGCGCTCAAGATCCTCTCGCGGTTGCTCGCTGCGTACCACCGCGAGCGGGTGATCATCCTCATCGACGAGTACGACTCTCCGATCCACGCCGGCTACACCCACCGCTACTACGACGATGTCATCGCGTTCTTCCGCGACTTCCTCTCGGGTGGGCTCAAGGACAACGCGGATCTGTTCAAGGGCGTGCTCACCGGCATCCTGCGGGTGGCCCGTGAGAGCCTGTTCTCGGGGCTCAACAACATCAGGGTCTACAGCATCTTGCACCAACGGTTCGTCACGGCGTTCGGTTTCACCGAGCCCGAGGTGCGGTCGCTGGCCAGGTCGACCGGGCGGCTCGAGCTGCTCGATGACATTCGCGACTTCTACAACGGCTACCTGTTCGGCGGGCAGGCGATCTACAACCCGTGGTCCGTGCTCTCGTTCTTCGACCACGGCGACAATGTGTTCCGGCCGTACTGGATCGAGACCAGCTCCAACGAGCTCGTGCGCGAGCTGTTGCTCACCGGGCCGCACGGGGTGAAGGCCGAGCTCGAGACGCTGCTCGCCGGGGGCACGCTCGAGCGGCCCATCGACGAGAGCATCGTGCTGCGCGACATCTCGACGCGCTCGGACGCGATCTGGAGCTTCCTCCTGTTCACCGGCTACCTGAAGGTGCTCGAGGTGACCTACGTCGACACCGAGGCGCTGGCGCGGCTGGTGATCCCCAATCGGGAGGTTGCGAGCGCCCTTCGCAAGATGGTGCGGATGTGGTTCGAGGATGCGGCTGGAGGTAGGGACCAGCTCCAGAGCCTGCTGGAGGCCTTGCTTCGCGGTGATGCGCCGGTGGTGGAGCGGCACCTTGCGCGGATGGTGAAGGTCAACCTCTCGTACTTCGACACGGCTGCGCCCGAGCCGGAGCGGTTCTACCATGGGTTCGTGGTCGGCCTGCTCGCGGGCCTGGAGCCTCGCTACGACGTGCGCTCGAACCGGGAGTCCGGGTTCGGCCGCTGCGACGTGTTGGTGCTCCCCAAAGTCGCCGGGCAGCCCGGGGTGGTGCTGGAGCTCAAACGGGTGGATGTGGAGGCCGGTGAGTCGACGGAAGCGGCGGTCGCAGCTGCGCTTCGGCAGATCCGGGAGCGTGACTACGCAGCCGAGCTGCGGGAGCGAGGTGCAGCGCCGATCCACGAGCTGGCGGCGGTGTTCGAGGGCAAGCGGGTGGTGGTGCGCGCTGCGGGGGAGTGACTGAGCCGGGCAGTCGCACCAGTTGCGGCACGCAGCACGCTGGGGCGCTATGCTGGGCCAATGGCGAGTCGACGTATGCGCATGCCGTACGGACGGGCCCTCGTGGTGGGAGCACCGCTGGTCCTCGCGGGTCTCGGCTGCAAGGCGGGCTGCGACGAGGCGAGCTTGCAAGGCGTCGCCAAGGCGTTCGCAGCGGGCTCGCTCGAGCAGCGCCAGGCGGGGATCGAGGCGCTGACCGAGGCCTGCCCGACGCTGCCGTCTGCGCTCCGCTGGAGCCTGTTGGCCGATTTCACCGAGATGCCGGACGACGAGCGGCTCGCGGTGCAGATGGACCGGGGGGGCGACATGATGTGGACCGATCTGCTGGTCCGGACGTGTCCGGGTGCGCTCGAGGCGGTGGAGCACCACCAAGCACCGGACGACGAGCGCGCGATGCGAGAGCTGTGCGAGCTCGACCGCTACGGGCTGCTCGCCTCCGATGAGCCGTTCGCCCAGCGAGACCTCGGTCAATTCATGCTGTACGAGTGGCTGATCTCGCAGCGCGTGGATCGAGCCCTCGCACGCGCGGTCGTGCGGCCGTTGCTCGTGGTGGAAGCCTCGCCCGCCGACCGCCAGGCGCTGTGCCTGCGAGGCGAGCTGCCGTGCGACGAGGTGGTGGAAGCCTGGGGTCTTCGGCCCCCACGCTCGAACACCGACCTGCGGGTCGAGGGTGCTCCCGGGCTCGAGATCAGCGGGTCGGCGATTTCCGACGATGATGCGGTCGTGGTGCCGCTGGTCGCGGGTCGACCCTCGCCGGACGCATTCACGGACCATGTCTCGCCGGTGCTGCGGCGGCGGCTCGAGACCCACCCCGAGGCCGGCCACGGGACCGTCGCGCCCGGGCAGTTGCCGAACGGGCGCCTCGTGGTGGCGGCCGACCACGCGACGCCGGTCGCCACGCTCGTCGACGTCGCCTTCACCGCGAGCCGAGCCGGGTTCGCCAGGATCGACCTGGTCGCGTATGGCGAGCATGGGCTGGTGGGCCTGCCCGTGTCCCTGCCGTACGCCTGGTTCCCGCAGCTCGAAGGGGTGAAATTCGAGCGGGCGCTCGACCTCGTATTCGTCGTGCACGGTGACGCCGTCGAGGCCCGGCTGCCGGGCGCGAGCCCCGAGCGCTTTGTGGCGCGGGCATCGTGCGAGCCACCACCCGCGGGCTGCCACGATCACGAGGCGATCGCGGCGTACGTCACGCGCGTCAAGGACCTGTTCCCCCACGAGACCGTGGCCACGTTCCGCATCGAGGGCGACGTGTCGTTGCAAGCGCTCGTGTCGCTCATGGACGTCGTGCGAGGTGGCGAGCGCTGCCGGTTGGCGGGGGCCGTGGAGGGCGAGGCCATCCCCGACGGATGCCTGTTCTGGCAGGCGGTCGTCGATCTCGAGCCGCCGGTGGCCCAAACCGGCGATTTGGGCTCGCGCGGCGGGGCCGAGGGCGGTTAGGGTTGGGCCATGCGGCGTCTGGCGTTCCTTGGCTTGATGAGCGGTCTGTCGAGCGCGTTGGCTTGCGGCCAGATCGCCGTGGACTCGCCGTTCCAGAACCCGATCTCCGAGGGAACCACGGGCCTGCCGGGGGATTCATCCGATGGCGTGGATCCGAGCGCGTCGTCGGGAGGGTCGAGCACGAGCGAGGCGACCGATCCGGACTCGAGCGACGGTGCGCCGCCGATGTGTGGCAACGGCGTGCTCGAGGGCGACGAGGTCTGCGACGGCGAGGCGTTCGGCGCCGTCACGTGCGAGTCGGAGGGCTACACGGCGGGCTCGTTGATGTGCCTCGAGAGCTGCCAGGCGTATGCGACCGACGGCTGCTACATCTGCGGCAACGGGCTGCTCGAGGTCGCCGAGGACTGCGACGGGCCGCTCGGGCCGGCGGTGACCTGCATGACCGCGGGCTTCACCGAGGGCACGATCGCCTGCGACGTGGTCACGTGCCAGTACGACACCAGCGGCTGCTCGCTGTGTGGCAACGGCATCGTGGAGGGCACCGAGCCCTGCGACGCCGACGACCTCGGGGGCTCGAGCTGCGCCGACATGGGCTTCGACTCCGGTACGCTGGCGTGCGAGCTGGGCGCCTGCGCGTTCGATCTCAGCGGCTGCACGGGTGGCATGTACTTCCAGGACTTCGAAGGCGGCGTGATCCCGACCGAGTTCGACGGCAGCGGCACCGCGGTGTGGATCGTCGACAGCGGCAACCCGATCGCGGGCGGCTTCTCGGCGGCGAGCGGGGTGATCACCCACTCGCAGATCAGCAGCCTCACGCTCGCGGTCGACTACGCGATTGCGGGCACGGTGGCGTTCACCCACGAGGAGAGCTCGGAGTCCAGCTTCGACTACCTCCAGTTCTATGTCGACGGCGCGCAGCAGCAGCAGTGGTCGGGCATCAACGCGGCGCAGATGGCAAGCTACCCGGTGGCGGCCGGTACCCACACGTTCGAGTGGCGCTACAGCAAGGACGGCAGCGTCAATTCCGGCTCGGATCGGGTGTGGGTGGACGACATCGCGCTGACCGGCGGCGTCCCGACCGGCTGAGGTCGCTCTCCAATGATTGCCGCTCGTGCTCGTCGCTCTCGGCGTACCTCACGGGTGCGCGGCCAGCCATGCGTCGATCTCGTCGACGTCGCGCGCGTGCGAGGTGCCGGCGCGCTCGTAGGTGGCGCGGGCGTCCCTGGCGAGGCCAAGGGCGCGCGCCCGCTGATCGTCGCCCAGCGCACGGGCGAGGGCGAAGGTTGCCTCCGCACGGTTGGTCTCGGGCACACCGTGCGTCTGTAGCTTCACGCCGCGCTCGAGCAGCGGTACGGCACCCACACGGTCGTCCTGGGCGAGGAGCGCTCGCCCCAGCCCCACCACACCATAGGAGACGTAGACGTGCTCGGGCCCGAAGGTCGCCTCGACGACGGGGAGCGCCCTGCGCAGGCGGGCCTCGGCCTCGGCGGCCCGTCCGAGGCCCAAGAGCGCCTCGGCGGCGTTGAATTCGAACAGCGCAATCCTGTGGTCCTCGGGTCCCAGCGCCGCGCGCTGCAGCTCGATCGCACGCTCCATCGCGGGCAGCGCTTCGTCGGGACGGCGCAGCATCAGGAGCACGCTCGCCACGTTGTTGAGCGCCATCGCGGTGCGCGGGTGCTCGGGCCCGAGGCTCGCCTCGACGCCCGCGAGCACGCGACGATGGAGGATCAGCGCCTCCTCGTGGCGCCCCTGCGCATCGACGGTGATGGCGAGGTTGTCGAGCGCGTCGATGACCTCGATGCTGTCCTGGCCGAGCTGTCGCTCGAGCAGCGCCACCGCGGCGCGCAGGCGGGTCTCGGCCTCGGCATGGCGGCCCAGGCTCGAGAGCGCCAGGCCCAGGCTCGAGAGCGTGTGGGCGGTCTCGGGGTGGCCGCGGCCCATGAGTCGTTCCTGCATCGCGAGCGCCTGCTCGAGGCGCAGGGCCGAGGCCTCGTACTTGCCCTGCTGGTGCAGATCGATGCCGGTCGAGGCGAGCAGTCGAGCCACGCGCGGGTGCTCCTCGCCGAACACCCGGCGCTCGAGCTCGAGCGCGCGGGCATCGAGCGCGAACGCTCGGTCGAGATCGCCGCGGCCCTCCGAGGCGATCGCCAGGTTGGTCAAGGTGGCGCTCACGGCCGGGTGCTCGTCGCCGTAGAGCTCGCGCTGGATCGCGAGCGCCTGCTCGAAGCGCTCGATCGCCTGGTCGTAGAGCGCGTGGGACTCGAGCACGGAACCCATGTCGGCGAGCACCAGCGCCTCGAGCGACCGGTCGCCGAGCGACTGCGCCATGGCCAGCGCGATCGTGACGAGCGACAGGCCCTGCTCGCGCTGCAGGCGGCGGACGCCGATCGCAAAGCCCAGCGCGGAGAGGGCCTGGATCGCGACCCGCCGGTGGTCGAGCCGCAGCGCCCGCTGGGCGGCGGCGTCGAGCGTGGCCTGGGCCTCGTCGTAGCGCTTGACGTCGAGCAAGAGCAGCCCTCGTCGCAGCTCGACCTCGGCGCGTAGCCATTCATGGGCCAGCGCGGGCTCGGGGATCGTGTCGAGGATGGCGAGCGCCTCGACGTGCTTGCCCACGTCGGCGAGCGCCTCGGCGCGGGCGAGCTCGCGGCGCGCTCGGTCGACGGCCTCGGCGAGCGCGGGGTCCTCGGGGGGTGGCATCGCGGTACGAAGCGCCTCGACGTCGGCGCAGGCCGCGAGCGCCGGCAGGCCTGCCGCGAGCGGAATCGCCTGCTCGATCACACCGGCATCGGCATGGGCGAGCACGTCGACGGCGGCCTCGAGCGCGTGGCGGCGGCGGTGTAGGCAGCCCATGCGCAGATCGAGGACCGCGGCCGATTGCTCGCCGCGCACCGAGGTGGCCTCGCAGGCCTCGGTGTGCATGCGGGCCCACTCGCTCGCGTAGGCGTCGAGGCGCTCGGTGACCGCGGTCAGGGTGTGCTCGGCATAGTCTGCCCCGGTGGCGCGCAAGGCCTCGCTCACCTGGGCGCGGCGGTCGTCGTCCCAGATCCCGGCGAGGTGGGCCTGCGCGCCGTCGCAGACCGCGGCGCCGCGGCCCCACCAACCCACGACGCCGCCGATCGTCGCGGCCATCGTCCCCACGCCGGCCGCGATGAGCCAGCGTCGGCGCTGGCGCGCGGGTACGCGATCGAGCACGGCGAGCAGCGCGTCCATCGAAGGCCAGCGATCGACGGGCTTGGAGGCCAGGCCGCGCGCGAGCGCGTCGGCGATCCGCCTGGGCACGGGCGACTTGGGGGGCCACGGCGGCGGGCCGTGGAGCTTGGCGGCCGCGATCTCGCGGTGCTCGCCCTGGAACGGCCGCTTGCCCGTGAGCGCCTCCCACAGCGCCACGCAGAACGCGTACTGATCCGCGTGCGCGTCGGCGTCCTCGCCCACGTGCTGCTCCGGGGCCATGTATGCCGGCGTGCCCATCACCGTGCCGGCGGCGGTCACCAGCACGCGCAGGCTGTGGCTCTGGCTCGAGGCCGACGGGAAGTCTTCGCCCGAGAGCCGCTCGCCCAGCGCGCCCACGGGACGCGCGAGCCCGAAGTCGGTCACGCGTACACGGCCGTCGACGCCCACCAGCACGTTGGGGGGCTTGAAATCACGGTGGACCAGGCCCGCGGCGTGGGCCGCCGCGAGCCCGCGGCCGGCCTGGATGAAGGCGTCGAGGATCCGCGGCCACGGCGGGTGCTCGTCGAGGATCCAGCGGCCGAGCGTGCGGCCGCGAACCAGCTCCATCACCAGGAGCACCGTGCTCTCGAGCTGTTCCACGTCGTACACGGCCACCACGTTGGGATGCGCGAGCTGGGCCATCGCCCGGGCCTCTCGCTCCATGCGCTCGGCGGCGCGGGGCTCGAGCACGTCGGAGCGCAGGCGCTTGAGCGCGACCTCTCGCTCGAGTCGGGGATCGTAGGCACGGAGCACCACGCCCATGCCGCCCGAGCCGAGCGTCTCGAGGATCACGTAGCGGCCGAGCTCGGTGCCGGCGACCGGGAGCGCGGCGGGACCGAGGAGCGAGGTGTCGGTGATGCGCGTGTCGACGGTCGCGGGCGTGTCGAGCTGGCTGGGCGAGGAATCGGGCTCCGACACGGCGGATCGATGGTGCCGGGTTGTGGGGGGCGGGCCAAGGGGACGCGCCGCACGGGCGATGGGCGCTCGTGCGAGGCGCCGCGTCGTGACGCGGCCGCCGCCCGTGGCCGACCCAGGGGAGGAAACTCGGGCGTTCGCGGTGACGTCTTCGACTCACGCATGATCACGCTCTCGATCCTCGAGCTCGGCCGCGTGCGCGAGGGCTCGGACCGCCGGGCCGCGCTCGACGAGGCCCGTGAGCTGGCGCGCCACGCCGAGCGGCTCGGCTATCGCCGCTTCTGGGTGGCCGAGCATCACAACATGCCCGCCGTCACCACTGCGGCCACGTCGGTCGTCATCGCGCACATCGCCGCGGGCACGTCGAGCATTCGCGTGGGTGCGGGCGGGGTCATGCTCCCCAACCACGCCCCCTACGTGATCGCCGAGCAGTTCGGCACGCTCGCGACGCTGTTCCCCGACCGCATCGACCTCGGGCTCGGCCGGGCGCCGGGCACCGATCGGCTCACGCTGCGGGCGCTCCGTCGCGATCCAGCGGCGGCCGACACGTTCCCACAGGACGTGCTCGAGCTGCAGAGCTACCTCGCGCCGCTCGGCCCGGGGCAGCGCATCGAGGCCGTGCCGGGCTCGGGCACGCGCGTGCCGCTGTGGATCCTCGGCTCGAGCCTGTTCGGGGCCCAGCTCGCCGCAGAGCTCGGGCTGCCGTACGGGTTCGCGTCGCATTTTGCCCCGCAGGCGCTCGACCGGGCGCTGGCGCTCTACCGCGAGCGCTTCGTGCCTTCGGAGCAGGGGAGAGCCACGCCGTATGCGCTCGCGGGGCTCAACGTCATCGCGGCCGAGACCGATGCCGAGGCGCGGCACCTGGCCACGTCGCAGCAGCAGTCGTTCGCCGAATTCGTGCGTGGTCGGCGTGCGCTGCTCCGGCCACCCATCGACGACATCGACAGCTACTGGACCCCGCAGGAGGCCGCCACGGCCCAGCAGATGCTCGAGCACAGCATCGTGGGTGGCCCGCAGACGGTCCGCGAGGGGCTCGCCGCGTTCCTCGAGCGCACCGGGGTCGACGAGCTGATGATCGTGTCCGATGTCTACGACCCCGCAGCGCGCCACCGCTCGTTCGAGCTCGTTGCCGAGGCCGCGCGCGAGCTCGGCTGACCGGCGATCCGGCGCATGCGGGTGCCCACGCGCCTTTGGGGGTGGTGTGGTAAGGATCCCTGGACATGGAGCTGCGCCGGTTCAAGCAGGTCGACGTGTTCACCGCGGTGCCCTACCGCGGCAATCCGCTCGCCGTGGTGCTCGACGCCGAGGGGCTCGACACGCAGCAGATGCAGGACTTCACGCACTGGACGAACCTGTCCGAGGCAACGTTCCTGCTCCCGCCCACCACAGCCGGGGCTCACTACCGCGTGCGCATCTTCTGCCCGGGTCGCGAGCTGCCGTTCGCCGGGCACCCGACGCTCGGAAGCTGTCACGCCTGGCTCGAGGCCCGCGCGGCCACCGGCCACGAGCCGCTGCCCGAGATCATCGTCCAGGAGTGTGGGGCCGGCCTCGTTCGCATCCGTCGCGACGGCACGCGCCTCGCCTTCGCCGCGCCACCGCTCCGTCGGAGCGGGCCGCTCGCGGACGAGGACGTCGAGCTCATCGCCCGCGGCCTCGGGATCGCCCGCAGCGACATCGTCCACCACGCCTGGTGCGACAACGGCCCGCTGTGGCGCGGCGTGCTGCTGCGCTCCGCCGAGCAGGTGCTCGCGCTGCGTCCCGATCCCGTCGTGCTGGCGAAGCTGGATCTCGGCGTCGTCGGCCCGTGGACGCGCGCGGCGGGGGCGGAGACGTCCTCCGCGGACGAGCCGGCGTTCGAGGTCCGCGCGTTCTTCCCGGGCAACAGCGGCCTGACGGAGGATCCGGTCACCGGCAGCCTCAACGCCGCAGTGGCAAAGTGGCTGATCGGCGCTGGCGTTGCTCCGCCGCGCTACGTCGCCGCCCAGGGCACGGCCTTGGGCCGGGCGGGCCGAGTATTCGTGGAGCAGGTGGACGGCGAGCTCTGGATCGGCGGGTGCTCGGTCACCTGCGTGGACGGGTCCGTGCGGCTGTGAGCGGTCGCCGGAGCAGCAACGAGGCATCACGATGGACATCCATCAGCTCAAGACGTTCGTCGCCGTGGCTCGCGAAGGCAGCATCACGCGCGCCTCGGAGCTGCTCCACCTCAGTCAGCCTGCGGTGAGCGCACACATCAAGGCGATCGAGGACGCGGTCGGCCTCAGCTTGTTCGATCGCACGCCGCGGGGGATGAGCCTCACCCACGAGGGCCGGCGGCTGCTCGCCAAGGCGGAGCAGACGCTCGCCGCTCATCAGGAATTGATGGCGGAGGCCACGCGCATCAAGGGTCGCCTCAGCGGCAAGCTCCGTCTCGGGGCGGGCAGCAACTCGAACAACGAAGCGAGCGGGCGGCTCATCACGATGCTCTCGGCGCGCTGCCCCGAGGTGGAGGTGGCGATCGAGCACGGCACGTCGCGGGACGTCCTGGCGGGCCTTCGCAGCGGCAGCCTGGACGCCGGCTTCTACAACGAGCCCGGCGAGCCCGATCCGGAGCTGGCGACCGTCGAGGTGTCTCGCTTCGCAATCTGGGTCGCGGGTCCTCCGGGGCTCGCCGCGGGCTCCGGAGCCCCGGACTGGCACGCGCTCGCAGAGCTGGCGTGGATCTATCCGACCGCGAGCCGCTGCTGCGGGTGGGCCGCAGAGAGCCTGTTCGAGGCGCACGGCATCCAGCCCAAGCGAATCATCAGCGTCGATCGCGAGGAGGTCACGCGGACGTTGATCGCCGGCGGGACTGGGGTCGGCCTGCTGCATGCCGAATCGGCCCAGCAAGCCCGAGCGCGCGGTGAGGTCGAGCTGCTGTTCGAATTGCCGAAGAAGGTACGCGTGTTGTTCGCACACCTGGCGAGCCGGGCGCAGGACCCGTTGTTGGCGGCGGCCACCTCGATCGTGCGCGCAGGCTTCACTGCCGCAAGCCGGTGACGATGTGAACGCGCGCGTCCATCCGGACGACGCCGTTCTGCAGATGGTGCGAGTAGCAGCTCGTCAGTGCGCGGTGTGCTTCGTCGCGCGCGTGGTCACCCGCTCGCGCGAGCGGCTCGGCGAACGAGGGCGACGACGTGAGCGTAAACTGGGCGGCCGCGGCGGGCGGCAGCCCACCGCCGATCGGGAGCGATCCTCGCCAGTCACGTACGTCGAGCTCCGTGAGGCCGGCGCCGTCGAGCAAGCCGAGCAGCGCGTTGGAGTCCGCGTACCGAAACAGCCCCGGTCCGCTCGGGTCTGATTGCGGCAGCTCGACGACCCCGGCGACGACCTCGCGTGTGCTCGTCATCCAGGGGTTGTCGCGTGGCGGGCCCCACACTGCGAACGCGAGCCGCCCCCCGGGCGCGAGCCAGCGCACCAGGTTGGCGAACGCGGCCTTTGGATCGTCGAAGAACATCACGCCGAAGCGCGAGACCAGCCGGTCGTACGGCTGCTCTGGTGTGGCCCTGGCCGCATCGGCGAGCTCGAACGCGAGCGTGCGATCGCCCGGTCGCACGCGCTCCCGCGCGAGCTCGATGAGCCGGGGTGAGACGTCGAAGCCGTGCACGAGGCTCCCCGCGGGGGCCCGCCGCAGCAGCTCCCGTGCCGTTCCGCCGCCGCCACAGCCGATCTCGGCGATCCTCGCCGGCAGCTCGAGCCCGAGCGCGGCGATGAGCGGCTCGTCGACGGGCGCGAGCATCGATTCCATCTCGGCCAGGTGAGCACCCCACTGCTCGCCGCGGCTGGTGGCCCAGTCGTGGGCGACGGCGCCGCCGCTCATGGCTGCCTCCCGCTCGTCGTCGCGACGGCCGCGAGGTAGAGACCGAGGCCATAGACCGTGTGGGTGACCAGGCTCTTGACGGTGTTGAACAGCGGCGTCGGGGTCTTGGAGGATGCGATCCCAGCGCCCAGCGCAGGCTGCAGCACGAACAGCGGGGCCACGACCGTGACGAGCCCGATGAGCAGCGCGGGCAGCAAGGACGGCGAGCGCGCCCACTCGAGCCCGAACGTCGCGAGCAGGAGCGCGGCGAAGCCGATCCCGATCGAGTAGTGCGCACACCAGCCGAGCAGCCGCTCGCCCCGGACCGGCGCAGCCCTGGCAATGCTCTCGTGCATCCACTGCCCCTCGGGCAGGTGGCCGATCCAGCGCCCCAGGAGCGCGAAATCCAAGGACGGTATGCCGAGCCGTGCGAGCAGCAGCGCCCACCCGTCCATCACCAACGTGGCGCCACCCCCGAGCAGGAGCGTACACAGCACGAATTCGAGTCTTTCCCCCATGGCAACCTCGCCTCTCGAGACCCATCGGCCTCGCAGTCGAAACATCCTCCCTGGGGCTGCTACGGGCAAATCGTTCTTTCGGAGGTCGGCCCTCGGTTTCGCCGAGGGGTCGGCCGCTCACGCGTCGGTGACGCTCACGCCCTTCCAGAACGCGACGCGCCCCTCGATCTGCTTGGCGGCCGTCGAGGGGTGCGAGTAGAACCACGCCGCATCGGGGTTGGTCTTGCCGTCGACCACCACGTTCATGTAGCTCGCCGTGCCCTTCCACGGGCAGAGCGTGTGGGTCTCGCTCGGAGTGAAGCACTCCTGCTTCAGCGAGGCCTCGGGAAAATAGGCGTTGCCCTCGACCGTGACGATGTCGTCCGACTCCGCGATGACGACGCCGTTCCAGCTTGCGCGCTTCATGCTGGCTTTCCTACCAGTATCGATGGCACGCGGCAAACGGCGTCGCCGTCGGCTACTCGTACACCTGACCCGCGTGCAAGAGCGCGACGAGGGCATGCCACGAGAACCCGGGAAGCGCGACCACCGGCTCCACGATGTCGCATGGATCCACCGACTCGAAGTCCCCGGACTCGTTGACGACCGTGACCGGCCCCGGCACGAGCGCCCGCCCGGTGTCGTCCCCCTCTTGCCAGCCGCCGAACGTACCTGCGGCGCCACACTCGAGGAACGTGCAAGGGTCGAAGTTGGACCAGCGAGCCCCGCTCGGGGCGTTCGCGCCGTAGTACCGATCGTCGCTGGCCAGCGTCCCGTCGGCTTCCATTGCGGCGAGATCCCGGAGCTGCTCGTCGAGGAGCGCGTCCCACTCGAGGTAGCCATCGGCCGGCGGGCCGTCCGGCGTGCCGGCTCGGGCCGAGCCGTTCGAGTCGAATGCGGCCTCCAGGAGCTGCGCGACCTCGGCGGGCGTGAGCGTCGCGGCACCGCTGTGCACGCGGGCGAGCGCGCGCAGGTTCGAGAGGTAGGTCGCGAGCGTGACGCCGCGATCGGACCAGCGCCTGATCACTTCCGCGATGAAGCAGTAGAGGTCTCGGTTGGTCGTGATCTCAGCCATGGCCGCTCTCTCCCTCCAGCGCCGCGCGGAGCAGTGCCCGCAGCGCCTCGTTCACCAGCGGTACGCCGTCGATGTCGTGCTTGCGGAGCCACCTGCGCTCGTTCGTTCGTGCCGGACGCTCTCCGAGCGTCATCCCCTCGCCGCCGCTGACGGCATGGTACAGCACCCGCTTGCAGTGCCGGTCGGCCCCGCTACCGACGAGGTAGTCGAGGTGACCGAGCTGACGAACCACTTGTAGCTCGCCTTCGATCCCCGCCTCTTCCCGGAGCTCGCGCACGGACGCGTCGCTGGGGAGCTCGTCCCACTCGATGCCGCCCTTGGGCAGCTCGAAGCCGGCGCTGCGGACCTTGATCACGAGCACCTCGGCGGCACCTCCGTCGCGTCGCACGAGCGCCGCGCCGGCACAGACCTCGCTCGGGTGATCGTCGAGATCGAGCACCAGCTCGCCGACGAGGCCCCGTGCGCGTGCCTGCGCGATGAACCATGTCGCAGGCACGTTGCGCCGCCAACCTCCCGGGGCGTCGACGCGGTCGGCCACCATGAACAGGCAGAGGAGCCGCATGTCGACCGCGTTGGCGAGCTTGCGCCACGCCTTGTCCGAGGGCGCCTCGCCGCGCTCGGCCGAATGGTGCCACGGCAGGTTGGTGTCGTGGACCTTCACCAGTGCCAGCAGCACCGGGTCGGTCACGCCGCACTCGGCCAGCACGTCGAGCGACTTGGCCGGTCGCGCGCTGCCCGTGCTCTTGCCGATGTCGTGCGCGTGGCCGAGGTTGGTGAGCAGCGCGAGCTCGGCGGCCGAGCACCCGTTCGCGGCGCCCAGCCGGGCTGCCATGGCGGCCACGGCCTCGGAGTGCTCGAGGGCGTTGGACGCCGTGTGGCGCCGCGGGTTGAGGGTGACGTCCGAGAGCCGCGTGTAGGCGGCCATGAACGGCGCATGCTCGATGAGGGGTTCCATGGCTCGGTCTCGCTTGGTCGGAGCTTACCGCAGCAACTATCGCCAGGAATTCGTGATTATCGAGTGACTATCACTTGTAGCGATAGCTGGCGTGATCCGGGCACCCCGCGGCGCTTGCGCTACGTTCGGGGCTCGGCGTGTTACCGTCACTCGCAAGCACCGCAACCTGCGGCTCGACCCTCGCATCGCGCTGGTGATCGGCTGGGACGAAGCGCTGACGGTGCAGATCGAGGGCATCGCGAGCTTCCCGGAGGGGGCCGAGCTCGAGCGCGTCCGCGCGATCTACTTTGCGGCGTATCCGGACGGTCGCGATCGCCTCGCATGGGACGGCATCACGCACGTGCTCGTGCGCCCCACCTGGATCCGCGTGAGCGATTTCGCCGTCGATCCCCCGCGCATCTTCGAGACCACCCTGCCCCAAGCGGGTTAGGATGCCCTCGTGGCAACGACGACGACGAGCAGCGGCGGGTGCCTGTGCGGTGCGGTTCGCTTCACCGCGCAGGGGGTGGAGACCGACTATCACGCGTGTCACTGCGGCATGTGCCGCCGCTGGTCGGGCGGCGCTCCATTCTTCTCCGCCACGACCGAGAGCGTGGCGTTCGAGAGCACCGAGCAGCTCGCGAGGTACGCCTCGTCGAGCTGGGCCGAGCGCGGGTTCTGCCGCGTCTGCGGCACCACGCTGTTCTACTTCCTCGAGCCGACGCAGGCCTACATGATGAGCGTGGGCGCGTTCGACGATCAGTCGCCGTTCCAGCTCGTGCTCGAGATCTTCATCGACAGCAAGCCCGAGGGCTATGCCCTCGCCGGGGAGCGTCCGCGCTGGACCGAGGCCGAGACGCTGGCCCGGCTCGCACCGCCGTGAATGGGCTCAGTCGGCCGACCCGGCGTCGAGGTCGGGCTTGCCGCAGAACCGCTCCACGGTGGCGAGCAGCGCATCGAGCCGGACCGGCTTCTTGAGGTATGCCGCGGCGGCCAGCTCGTTCGCCTCTTGGAGCTCGGCGTGCGCGGTGAAGACGACGACCGGGATGCTCCCGAGCTCGGGATCCTCGCGCTGGAGCGCGCGGAACTCCCGGCCGTCCATCACCGGCATCATGATGTCGAGCAGGATCATGCACGGCCGCTCGGGGCCGGCGCGCAGGCGCTCGAGGGCCTCCTTGCCGTTCGCGGCCAGGAGCGGCCGGTACTCGTTGTCCTCGAGCACTTCGGCGATCGACTCGCGCACGTCGAGGTCGTCCTCGACGATCATCACCAAGCCCTCGCAGGTGGATCGGGTGTCGCTCATGGGGGTGCTCCGGGAAGCGGGTGGTCGGGGTGCCTGGGCAGCTCGACCAGGAACGTGGTGCTCTCGTCCGGCTGGCTCGACACGTTGATCACCCCGCCGTGCGCCTCGATGATGTTCCGCGTGATGTAGAGGCCGAGGCCCAGCCCGCCGTAGTTGCGCGTGGGGGCGGCGCGTTCGAACCGCGTGAAGATGCGCTCGAGGTCCGCTTGCGCGATGCCGATGCCGTGGTCGGTGACATGCAGCCGCACGCCGGCGTCACTGGCCTCCATCACGATCTCGACCGGCTTGCCGCCGCCGTACTTGATGGCGTTCGAGAGCAGGTTGACGATGGCCTGCTCGAGTCGCATCCGGTCCCACGTGCCGACCCCGTCGCCGGACGCCGCGAACCGCAGCTCGCTCCCGACTCGCCGCGCGGGCTCGCGAAAGTCGTCGACCACGTGCTGCACCAGCTCGGCGAGGTCGGTCGTCTCGAGCTGCATGACGAGCTTGCCCTGCACGATGTGCGAGACGTCGAGCAGGCGCTCCACGAGCTCGGCGAAGCGCCCGATCTGCAGCTGCGCACCCTGCATGCGCTCCACCAGCTTGGGGGCGGTCGTGACGACGTCGTCTCGACCGACCCGGCGCAGGGCCTGGGTCACGCCCTCGATCTTGAGGGCCAGCGCAGTGAGCGGGGTTCGCAGCTCGTGGGCCGCCACGGAGATGAACTCGTCGCGCTGCTCGAGCGCGAGCTGGGTGGTCTCGGCACGCAGGCGCTCGCGGAGCGTCGCTTCTTCCAGACGCCGGCGCTCGGTGAGATCGCGGGTGACCTTGGCGAAGCCGCGCAGGACACCGGTCTCGGGATCGCGGATCGCCGTGATGATCACGTTGGCCCAGAACAGCTCGCCGTCCTGGCGGACGCGCCAGCCCTCTTCTTCGTAGCGGCCCTCGCGGGCCGCGATCTCGAGCTCGAGCTCGGGGTGGTGGGCCGCGATCGCCTCGGGCGGGTAGAACAGCGAGAAGTGCCGCCCGATCACCTCGGCCGCGCGATAGCCCTTGATGCGCTCGGCTCCGCTGTTCCAGCTCGAGATCCGGCCGCTGGGGTCGAGCATGAAGATCGCGTAGTCCTTCACGCTCTCGACGAGCAGGCGCATGTGCTCCTCGCTCTCGCGGAGCATCTCCACCGTGGGCTGCGGCTGTGCCGGGGTCTGGCTCACGGCTCGTGCTCTGCTGGCAGCGGGTGGTTCATCGTACGCCTTCGTCGCTGCGAAGCGAACAGAGTGGCTATCCGAACACCCGCTGAAGTGTCAAGGCGAAGCCCTCGCGGATCCGGGTTGGGGGCACGAGCCCACGAGCTCGAGCGGTGCATCGAGAACGTCGACGGCTTGGCCTGACTTTGTTTTTGCGGGGGTTTTGCGGGGACTTTGCGGGGCGTTCAATGCCTGGCCCGCTTGCCACCGCGCGTCTCGGGCGTCGCTGCGAGCTGCAAGAGTCGCTGCGCGACCGCGGCGTGTCCCGGTTGCTTGGCGCTGTGCAGGTGCATCACGAGGTTTCGCAGCATTCGCACGACCACCTCGCGACTCGAGGCGGGCCGCAGGTACTCGCGCCATCGCTCCTGCTCGGGCGCGACCTTCCGACCGGTCGCGCGCACGAGCAACTGGTCGAGCTCGGGGCCCTCGAGCTGCCGCCCGCCGTGGAACGGGTCGAGCACGATCGGCTCGGGCTCGCGCAGCCGCATGCCCACGAGGAAGTGCCCGGGAAAGCCCACGCCGAACAGCGGTACACCGGCGTGGCGACCGAGGTGCACCGCGAGCACCGACAGCGTGATCGGCAGGCCGCGACGGCGCTCGAGCACGCGATCGAGGAAGCTGTTGCGAGGGTCCTCGTAGCTGGCCTCGTCGCCGGCGAAGCCCTCGCGGGCGAGGAGCGTCACCACGGTGCGCGCGGCCGCAGCCTGGTCGTCGCTTGCGTGTGTCACGGCCTGCTGCACGGCGTCCTCGAGTCGGCGCAGGCACGCCTCGGCGCCCGACCAGGTGCGACCGCCCTGCAGGATCTCGCTCAGCGCGAGCGCGGCGGGGACCACCTCCACGTCTTCGTCGTCGTTGCCCTCGGTGAGGCGGCGAAACACCTCCCACCAGGGACCGAAGGGCAGGGGCTCGGGCGCGTCGTCGAGGGCCATGGTGCCTAATCAGGAACCCCAGCGCTCCACCACCACCTTCACCTGCTCGCGGAATGCCGCCTCGTGGTGGCGCGAGAACTCCTTCCAGGTGGTGAAGCTGGTGGGATTGGTGACCCGGTCGACGAACAACGTGCCGTCGAGGTGGTCGACCTCGTGCTGGAAGGTGCCGGCGGTGATGCCTCGCACCACGGTGTCGATGGGCGTGCCGTGGCGATCGAGCGCCTGCACGCGGAGCTCCGCGAAGCGCGAGACCACGCCGCGCAGGTCGGGGACCGAGAGGCAGCCCTCGTAGTTGTCGAAGCGCTCCTGCGAGAGCGGGGTGAGCACCGGGTTGACGAGGATCGTGAGCGGGATGTTGGGCTTGTAGGGGTAGCGCGGGTTGTCTCTGACCTCGATGGCGACGATGCGGATCGGGCGATAGACCTGGATCGCGGCCAGGCCCGCGCCCTGGGCGTCGTGCATCGTCTCGACGAGATCGTCGATGAACGCCTGGATCTCGCGGCTCGGCAGCTCGTCCGAGCCGACCTCGCGTGCCCGTTGCCGTAGCACCGGGGTGCCGATGGGAGCGATCTTGAGGATGGTCATGCCTTGACGATCTTGGCCTTGAGGGCCGCCTTGCCGTCCTTGACGTAGACCGAGAACTGCACGTCCTCGACGTCGGGCTTCTTCTTGCGGATGTCGGCGGCGTTCCGCTCGAGCTTCTGCACGAACTTTTCGTACGTGAGCTTGTCGATCGGCTCGCCGCACTGCGTCTTCACCCGCAGGAATTCCTCGTAGACGCTGTGGTAGTAGGCCTCTTGCGAGTCGTCGTCGCTGGGGGCGGGGGCCGGGGCGACGGCCGGCTGGGCGCGCTGCGGCGTGGACCTGGGCGCGGCGGCGGGGCGGGCGGGAGCCACCACGGGCGAGGGTGCTGGGGTGGGCCGAGCCGAAGCTACGGGCGGGGAGGGTGCGGGTGTGGAGCGAGCCGGAACGGCGGGGGACGGCGCGGGAGTGGTGCGAGCCGGCGCTGCGGCGGACCGGGCCGGAGCCTGGACGGGTGATTGCGGCGGTGGGGTGGGCTCGTGCGGCACCGCTCTCACCCCCGACTCTTCGCGATTGCCCACCGAGCGATGCGGCCGGCTGCGGCTGCCCTCGCCGGCGTTGCGGTGCGAGCGGGTGACTCGGCGGCCACCACGGGTGGCGCGGGAGCGCGAGCGCGAGTCGCTGGCCTCGTCGTCGGCCTCTCCGCCTTCGTCGGCGTCCTCCTCGTCGATCTCGAGCTCGGCGAGGTAGGCCTGCCGCAGGGCCTCGTGCGCGGCCGCGGCCGCGCGGGCCACCTCGCCGGCGCTGCCGCTGTAGCGATCGTGGAAGATCGAGTGCTGCGTGCCCTGGGCGATCGCGTTGAACTCGCGGCCGAGCCGGCGCATGGGGTTGAGGCTCTCGAGGCCCGGCAGGTAGAACGCCAGGCCCGCGGTCACGAGGAACATGATGAGGAGCAGCGGCCACGGCAGGCTGGTGCCGGCCTCGCGGGCGTGGGCCAGCGCCTGCGCGAGGTCGCGCTGCCCGGCTGCGGCGGTGCGGGCCGAGATCACGACCAGCATCGCTCCGCCGTCGCCCTGGCCCGCGGGGCCCGGGATCCGGCCGAGCGCGCCGATGCGGGCGTCCATGCCGCTGCCCACGGTGAAGACCGTGCTCGCGCCCGCGCCGGGTGCGTCGCGGTGGTGCTCCTTGGCGAGGGCGAGGAGCACCTCGCTCACCGGCTGGTTGCCGATGATGTCGCCGAGCATCTCGCCCTTGCGCACGAGCGCGGCGGGGGTCTCGGCCCCCAGCACGCGACGGAGCAGCGAGCCCGCGCCGGTCTCGAGCGACTCCACCGCCACGATCCGCCGGCCCTTGGCGTTGGGGTGCAGGACCTTGGCCACGTAGAGCCCGTCGGCGAGCGTGATCGAGAACAGCGTGTCGATGTCGGCGGGGGCCTCTCGATACGGGGTGGAGGCCACCAGCTCGGGGATCTCCTTCTCGGCCGCACCGCTGGCGGCCATCACCTTGCCGTCGGCGGCGACGATCGCCACCGTCATGTTGGAGCTCGAGCGCACGCGCGTTTCCTCGACGACCTCGCCGAGCGCATCGTAGAGGTCGGCCTCGAGCGCGTCGGGGTCGTCCTTGTTGGGGTCGGCGACGAGCAGATCCTTGAGGCGCGCGTCCTGGGGCAAGCTCGCGATGTGCTGCACCGGCGAGGCCTGCAGCTGGGCCTCGAGCGCGGCGACACCGGCTTCGGTGATGGCGCGAACGGCCGCCCGATCGGTATCGGTGAACCCGCCGCCCGAGCTGCCAGACAGGAGGAACATGCCGGCGAGGCACGCGGTGGCGAGGAACGCCAGGATGATGGCCCAGGCTCTGGTCAGCGGCACGGGGCATCAGTTTAGTGGCTCGACGACGAAAGCGGCAAATATCGACGCATTCGATGCAACGCCGCTCCCGCAGTGGCCGACATGGCCAGGGTGCGCATCCTCGGCTTCTGGCTCGTGTGCGGCGTCGCGCTGGTGGTGGGGCATGGCTGCGCCGGTGCGCACGTGGGGATGGCGGCGCTGCTGGTGGCTGCAGCGGCAGGTGGAGTGGCGGCGGTTCGAGCGTCGAGTGCGCTGGGAGGTCCTCGGGGGAGTGTCCGGAATCCGGCTCCGTGGTCGTTCGAGGGCCCCGAGCCCATGCGGGGACGTGCATGGCTGTGCGTGGCCGTGTGGTCGGCGATGCTGGGGCGCGGCGCGCTGGCGGCCGAGAACGACGATCCGGGCCAGTGGCCGGGGCCGCGCGGGCGCGCGGCGGGGGTGCGCGAGCTCGAGATCGAGGAGGCCTCGCACCCGGGCCCGCGCTGCCATGCGCTGGCGCGGTCGGGAGGCGTGGCGGTGTGGCTCGACGCGCCGCCCGAGGCGTGCCCGCTGGCCTCGGGGCAGCGCGTGCGGGTGCTCGCCGATCGGCTCGGGCTGCACGCCGCTCCAGAGCTGCCGGGCGCTCCTTCGCCCGCATCCCACGCGAGCTCCCAGGGGGCGGTGGCGGTGCTCACGGTGGATCGCGTGTGGCGGGCCGGCGCCGGGGGCGAGCCCGAAGGCCCGTGGAGGATCGTCTCGGCGTACTGGGAGTGGATCGCCGAGCAGCGGCAGGCGGCCTGGCGGCTCACGCGAGGCGATCCCGACGCGAGCTTCGTGGTCGCCGCGGGGCTCGGGGTGCGGAGCACGTTGTCGCCCGAGCAATGCGACGCGCTCCGCCGCGCAGGGCTCGGCCACCTCATCGCGGTCAGCGGGCTCAACGTGGGGCTCGCGGCCTGGGCGATCCTGGCGCTGATGCTGCGCGTGGGGGCGCGGGCGGGCGGTGGGACGCTCGGCGTGGTGCTCTCGTGGGTGCCGCTCACGGCCTACGTGCTGCTCGCCGGCACCTCGCCGCCCGCGGTGAGGGCCGGGATCATGGCGGTGGGCGTGGGCCTCGGCGGGCTCTTGGGCCGGCCGCACCATGGTCCCTCGCTGCTGGTGGTCACGAGCGTGCTCATGCTCGTGATCCGGCCCACCTGGGCGTACGACCCGGGCTTCCAGCTCTCGGTGGCGGCGATGGCCACGCTGGTGCGCGCCCCCGCGGGCGAGAGCATGCTGCGGCAGACGTGGCGGGTCACCTGGGTGGTGCTGCCCTTCTCGCTGTGGCACTTCGGCCACGCGGGCGCCTGGGGCGTGATCTCCAACCTGGTGGCGGTGCCGCTGTTCACGCTGTGGGTGCTGCCGCTCGGGCTCGTGGGCTGGTGGCTGGTCCCATGGCTCGGGCCGCTCGCGCTCGCGCCCGCGGCCTGGGGCGCGCGGCCGATCCTGGCGGTGGCGGCGTTCGTGGCCCGCTGGCCCTCGCCGCCCGCGTGGTCGCTGGCGGTGGCCGCGGGCGTGGCATTGCTCGTGGGCTTGGTCGTGCGCCGCCGCGGGCCGCAGGGCCAGCTCCATCCGTGGTGGGCCTGGCTGCCGTCCGTACCGGTCGCGGCGGCGGTGGTGCTGGTGGTGGCATGGCCGCGGGCAGAGGGCGTGCCGGAGGCGAGGTGGTGGGCCGCGGGTAGCCCAAAGGCGCCAGCGATCGTGACGGTGGCACGGGAGGGCGGGCGGGAGCTCGCCTGCGTGCATGCGGTGAGCCTCTCGCCCGATCGCTTCGCGACGCTGCTCGACGGGCTCGGCCTCGAGGCCGCCGGCTTCGGGCCACGGACGGAAGCCTCGTGGGAGCCGCACGAGCTGGCGCTGGCGCGTGCGTTGGAGGCCAGGGGGCGCTGGGTCGACGCGCCAGTGGGCTGCCCCGCGCCGCCGCCTGCGAAGGTGGTCGCCGAGGCGCTCGAGCTGTGCCGGCGTCACGCCGGGAGCCGGCATGGCATGGCGGTGATGGGCCCCGAAGGCCTGCAGTGCTTCGCAGGCGGCCGCTGGCTGCTAGACTCCTCGGCCGCAGACGAGGTCGAACCGTGATGTCGTCGCTCCAGATGCCTCAGCTGGTCGAGGTCGGTGGCCCGCACGCGGGTCGCTCGCACCCGTTGCCCTACGGCGAGCACGTGCTGGGTCGCGGCGGCCGGGTGAGCGTGCAGCTCGATCACGAGGACGTGTCGCGCCAGCATGCGCGGCTCGAGGTCGGCCCGGAGGGCGTGGTCGTGCACGACCTCGGCAGCAAGAACGGCGTGCGGGTGGCCGGCCAGCGCCTGCGAGACCCGGCCGCGCTCGGCCACGACGATCGCTTCTCGCTCGGCGAGCTCGAGCTGCGCATCGTCCATCCGGCCTCGCTGGTGACCCGAGCGCTGGCCGCAGGCGGTGAGGTCACGGCCACCACCGACCTCCCGCCGCCCGAGCCCCGGGCCGATCTGCGGGCGCTGGTGCTGCCGCTGCTCGGCGTGATCGTGTGCGGGGCGCTGGTGGCCGTGATGCTGCTGCAGCAGTGAGGCGCCCGGGCGCCCATGGATGGTGGCGGACCTTCGCGTGGCTGGGGCAGACTCGCTTCGCCGGTCCTCCACCATGTCGCGCTCCGAGCTCGCCCCGCTCTTGTCCCGTCTGCCCAAGGTCGACCAGGTGCTCGATCAGCCGGCGCTGGCCGGATCGGGCTGGCGGCGCGCGGTGATCAAACGATTGGTCGGGGATGCGCTCGACGAGCTGCGGGGGCGGGTGAAGGCCGGCGAGCGGCCCGAGCTCCCCGATGCGCCCGCGCTGGCGGCCCGGGTGCTCGCCACGCTCGAAGGCTGGAACGTGCCGCGGCCCCGGCCGGTGATCAACGCCACCGGGGTGCTGCTCCACACCAACCTCGGCCGCACGCCGCTCTCGATCGCGGCGAGGCAGGCGATGGTCGACGCGGCCGGGTCCTGTGATCTCGAGGTCGTGCTGCCCACCGGCGAGCGGGGCTCGCGGTTCACCGCGCTCGTGCCGCTGCTCCGCACCGTCTTGCAGGCCGAGGATGCGCACGTGGTCAACAACAACGCCGCGGCGCTGTTGCTCGCGTGCACCGTGCTCGGCCTTCCTGGCGGGGTGGTGCTGTCGCTCGGACAGATGGTGGAGATCGGCGACGGCTTTCGCGTGGCCACCATGGCCGCCGCGGGCGGCTGCGCGGTGATCGGAGTGGGCAGCACCAACCGCACGCACCCCGCCGACTACGCGGCTGCGCTCGAGGGGCGGGCGCCCGGCCACGAGGGCCGCAAGGCCTCGGCGATCCTGTGGGCGCACCGCAGCAACTTCGAGCAATCGGGGTTCGTGAGCGAGGTGGAGCTGCCGGCGCTGGCCGAGCTCGCGCGGGCCCACGGCGTGCCGCTCATCGCCGACCTCGGCAGCGGCTCGCTCGGCGGCGGGCTGCCCGAGGCCGAGCCCACGGTGATGCAGTACCTCCAGCACGGCGCCGACCTCGTGCTCTGCAGCGGCGACAAGCTCATGGGCGGGCCGCAGGCGGGGATCCTCGCGGGCAAGGCCGAGCTCGTGCAGCGCTGCCGTCGGCACCCCATGGCCCGCGCGCTGCGACCCGACAAGACCACGCTCGCAGCGCTGCACGCCACGTTCGCCGCGCACGCGCGCGAGGGCACGCCCGACTTGCCGCTGCATGCAATGGTCACGGTCGACGTCGAGGTGCTGCGCGCTCGTGCCACGGTGATCGCCGAGGCGCTCGGGTGGTCGGTGGGCGAGGCGGTGATGGAGAGCCGCGCCACGATCGGCGGTGGAAGCCTGCCCGGTGACACGATGCCGAGCGTGGCCTTGCGGGTGCCGAGCGACGCACCCAGCCGCGACGCCAAGCGCCTGCGCACCGGCGAGCCGCCGCTGGTGGGCCGCATCGAGGACGAGGCGCTGCTGGTGGACCTGCGCTCGGTAGACCCTCGAGACGACGAGCGGCTGCTCGCGGCCCTGCGGGCGCTACGGGGCTGAGAGCGGCCCTGTGGGCCGCGCAGGCGCGTTACCCCATGCAGAACGTGTCCACCACCGGAGACGTCCCCGGGTCGCAGTTGCAGGGATTGTGGGCCGCGAGGACCTCGCCCACGGTGCAGGCCGAGCAATTGTAGTTGCTCGCGTCGGAGGTCATGGTGCAGTAGAACCGCCACGGATCGGCCGGCAGCCCGCAATTGGAGCCGGCGGACCAGCCCGCGCCGTAGCCCACCACGCCGCCGCCCACGACCTCGCACGATGGATACGCGGCCGCACAGGCCGCCATCGCCAGCGCCACGGGATCGGGCTGGCAGCCGGCGAACAGGCAGTTGGCCCCGCACATCGCCCCGCCGCCCTCGCACTCCTCGCCGGCCGTCGTGTTGACCGTACCGTCGCCGCACTGCGCGGGGGTGCAATCGAGGTCGCAGGCCGCCGACTCGGCCCCGTCGTCGCAGGCCTCGCCGGCCGTGGGGTTGAAGGCACCGTCGCCGCAGGCGACCACGGTACAGTCGACATCGCAGGCCGCCGACTCACCGCCGTCGTCGCAGGCCTCGCCGGCAGCCCCGTTGAGCACGCCGTCGCCACAGCCGGCCGCGGTGCAGTCGACGTTGCACGCGGCCGTCTCCGCCCCGTCGTCGCAGGCCTCGCCGGCGGTGACGTTGAGCACGGTGTCGCCGCAGGCGGCCGCGGTGCAGTCGGTGTTGCAGGTGGCCGACTCCTCGCCGTCGTCGCAGGCCTCGCCGGCAGCCCCGTTGAGCACGCCGTCGCCACACGCGGCCGCGGTGCAGTCGACATTGCAGGTGGCCGACTCGCCCGAGTCGTCGCAGGTCTCGCCGGCCTCGATCGATCCGTTGCCGCACGATGGCAAGAGGCACACCCCGCCCTCGCACACGCCCGAGCTGCAGTCCTCGGCGACCATGCAGCCCTGACCGTTGTCGCACGGATCGCAGCTCCCGCCGCAGTCCACGTCGGTCTCGTCCTCGCCCTGGACCCCGTCGCTGCACGTGAGCGGGGCAGGGGTGTCATCCGACGAAGCGCCGTCGGCCGTGTCGTCGGCCGTGCCATCGGGGGGCTGGGTGGTGGTGGTGTCCATGCCCGTCGTGGGCATCAACCCCGGCGACAACGACTCGGAGATGTCGGGGGGGTCGAAGCAGGCGGAGGACGAGAGCAACGCGACCGCGAGGATGGACCGCTTCATCGGGCTCCGATCGTGAGCGCCCGGGTGGCCCCCGTCAATCGGCGATTGCGCGCCATGCTCGGCCTCGCTCACCCCACCGGTGGCTGGCACACGCCGCCCGCCTCGATCTGCGCCTGCGTCCGGAACGTGTTCAAGAGCTCGAAGTGGCGCGGCTCCACGGCGGGGATCGTGCCGTCCTCGCGCACGTTGGTCACGTGATAGGTGTGCTGGTTCCAGATCCTCCGCGCGGGGATCCAGCGGTCCTCCACGTCGCGCACCACCTGCAGCGCCGGGGCGGTCTGATCGCCGAACCAGCCCTGGTTGGAGACCACCAGGATCTCGGCCGAGCCGTCGTTGTCGACGTCGACCACCACCGGGTACTCCTGCAGCGTGCCGCTGCTGCGCGGGACCATGAGCAGCGGCTCGCCGTCGCCGTCGAGCACGTAGAGCTGGTGCTCGTCGCCGTACATCGCCTCGGCCACGCCGTCGCCGAGGAAGTCGAAGGCGGTCCCCGCCGCGCTGCCGGTGATGTCCTCCACCATGAACGACCACAAGAGGCCCCCATCGGCCTCGTAGGCCGCGTAGACGCCCCCGGAGCTCGTCGCCCAGTCGGCCGCACCATTGCCGTCGAGGTCGTGCACGGTGGCCGGGCGGATCCACGACGTGCCGTCGGCCACCACCCCGGTGGGGCGGAGCGCCGCCAGCTTGGTGGTGCCGTCGTGCTCGAGCACGGAGAGGCCGTCGTAGCTCTGCACCAGCACCTCGGGCTCGGGGTCGTCGTCGAGGTTGGCCACCTGCGGGTAGCCGGTGGGAACGGCCATGTTGGAGTAGTGCTCGCTGCCGTCGTGGTGGAAGGCGCTGCGGCCGAGCACGAGCTCGAGATCACCGTCGCCGTCGAGATCGGCGGCAGTGGTGGCGTTGCCCCAGCCGGTGATGGTGGTCTCCGCGAGCTCGAGCTCCAGCGCACCCCCCGCGTCGAACACGTAGGTGTCGGCCAGGATCTCCACGTCCTCGTCGCCGTCGAGATCGGCCAGCGCCAGCGCCGAGTACCCGAAGTCGGGCCACGGCTCCGTGCTCTGCCACGCGATCGCGCCGTCGTGCTCGAACGCCACGATTTGCTGCACGCCGTGGGTCACGGCCACGATCTCGGGCAGGCCGTCGCCGTCGATGTCGCCGAGCGCGGGCGTGAACGAGGCATCGATGATCGGATCGCTCTGCCAGTGGATCTCGCCGGTGGCCCCGTCGAGCACGTAGATCGCCCCGAGAAAGCTCTCGTAGGCGGCAAACGCCTGCACCACCACGTCGGGCGTGTCGCACAGATCGATCGTGCCGTTGCCGTCGTCGTCGGTGAGGTTGGCGACCAGCGGGATCGCGATGATCTGGTTGACCGGGCCGTCGCCCTCCCACGCCCACTGCACCGCGGGCTCGAAGCTCTCGGGCGGCGCCGTGTGGGTGCACGGGCCGATGCCGCTGCCGTCCTCCTGCACCGTGCAGGTCGGCGGAGCGCCGAAGTCGGACAGGCCCACGTCGAGCATGGGAGGTCCGGTGGTGACGGGCCCGTCGACGGTGGAGTCGACGGTGGGCTCGGGACCGAGCGTATCCGAGCCGGTCGAGCTGGGGCTGGTCATGCTGCCCGAGGCCGTCCCGTCTTGCGGATTGCCGAGCCCATCGTCGCTGCAGGCCGTCGCGACGAGGAGGGCGGTGACGAGGGGCGCCCGTACGTATGCGCGCATTGGGGCGAAAGCTGTCAGATCCGGCGGGCGCCGGCAAAAGCTGCCGCGAGCGGGCCACGGAGCCCTGTTTTCCGGGTACAGCGGGCCCAGGGCACGGTGCTCGCGCAGGGCGGCACCGCTCGATCCATGTCGCTCGACCCGTGATCCGATCGGCGAGCGCGAGTCTCTTCAGGGATAGAATCCCCGGAGGACCAATGCACCATCCACTCGTTCCCGCCTGCCTCGTGCTCACCCTGACGCTCGCCTGCTCGGCCGACCAAGAGGCCGCCAGCAAGGCGGCCAAGTCCGCCGCCGGTGCGATCGAGCCGCTCACGATCGAGCCGGGTCAGGACGGCAGCGGCAAGGGTGGCGAGGGCAAGCTCCCGGACCCCCGTCCGGGCGACCTCAAGCCCAACCCCGTGGAGAAGACGGCCACCTGCATCGTGGACGACGGCGATGCCGACTCGCCGGGTGCTGGCGGCGAGGGCCAGGAGGAGACGCCCAAGAAGCCCAACATCCCCAAGGAGCACCTCGACCCCCAGACGCCGAAGGTCGAGGGCGCCAAGCCCCAGGCCACGGGTGGGGGCGGCGGGATGGCCCGCTCCGCCTCGGCGGCGGCCACCGGCACCGGTACCATCACCGCGGAACCGATCGACTATGCCGCGACGTGTCGGACGAAGATGGCCGACAGCTGCAGCACATTCTGCCGCGAGCGGGGCCTGACCTGGGACAGCGCCGCCTCCAACGGGGGTACGTGCTTCAGCTTGAACCGCAGCGCCACGGCCTCGGGCACGCTGACGAGCTATCAGTGCGGCTGCATGTGCAAGTAGGCCGGGCGAGGCTCGTGCCGGTTGCGCCCCATGGAGGAGCAGAGCGACGCCACGCATGATCTGCTCGGCGCGGCCCCCGGCCGAGGGCTCGATCGCGACCTGATGCTCGCGCGCGTCGAGGAGCGCCTGCTCGGCCGCGCGCTCGAGCCGGTTCGCGTGGGTCGCTTCGTGGTGCTGCAGCGGGTGGGCCAGGGTGGCATGGGCATCGTGTATGCCGCCCACGACCCCGAGCTCGATCGCAAGGTGGCGGTCAAGCTCGTCGACCAAGGCCGCGGCAGCGAGGGCGCCGTCGAGGCGCACCGCGAGCTCGTGCGCGAGGCCAGGGCCGCGGCGGCGCTCACCCACCCCAACGTGGTCACCGTGTACGAGGTGGGCATGGAGGGCCACGCGGTGTTCCTGGCCATGGAATACGTGGACGGCCCCACGCTGCGGCAGTGGCTGGTCGCACGGGCCCGTCGCTGGCGCGAGGTGGTGTGGATGTTCGTGGCCGCCGGCCGGGGGCTGGCTGCCGCGCACCGGGCCGGGCTGGTGCACCGCGACTTCAAGCCCGACAACGTGCTCGTGGGTGCCGACGGACGCCCGCGGGTGGCGGACTTCGGGCTCGCGCGGCTCGTCCCGCAGGCGCGCACCGATCCCGGGGGCGAGGTGCCCGCGGGTGACGGCACGTTCACCGCGGTCGCGGGCACGCCGAGCTACATGGCACCCGAGCAGCACGAGGGGCACGCGATCGGGCCGGCCAGCGATCAGTTCGCGTTCTGCGTGGCGTTGTGGGAGGCGATCGTGGGCCGCCATCCGTTCGGACCGGGACCCGCGGCGATCCGCGTGGCCCGGGTGCTGGAGGGCGACGTCGAGCCGCCCGGGGCCGCGGCGCGAGGGATTCCGCCGCGGGTGCTGCGGCTGTTGACCCGGGGGCTGCACCGCACGCCGTCGCAGCGGCATCCGGACATGGAGGCGCTGCTCGACGGCCTCGATGCTGCGCTGCAGCGAAGACGGCGGATGGTGCTGGGCGGTGCCGCGGTGGGCCTCGCGGGGCTGGCTGCGCTGGCGGGGTATCGGGTCGCGCCCGTGCCCGAGCTCGATCCGTGCGGCGATGCGGCGAGCCCCATGCAGGCGGTGTGGAGCCCGACCGCTCGCGATGCGCTCCAGGCTGCGTTCGCGACCACCGAGCAGCCCGGAGTCGCGGCCACCGCGGTGCTCGTGGCCGACAAGCTCGATCGATATGCCGCGGACTGGTCGGCCATGCGCGAGCGCACCTGCCGGGCCACGCTCGAGGAAGGACAGCGCAGCGAGCTCTTGATGGAGCTCGGCTATGCCTGCCTCGAGCGACGGCTCGCCGGCATGGGCACGCTCGTCGAGCACTTCGCGTCGATCGACGCCGAGACGGTGACGCGCGCCGCCGGGGCCGTGGACGAGCTGGTGCCACTGGCGGCGTGCGAGGACCGGAGCGCGCTTTTGGCCCTGCAGGCCAATGCGCTGCGCGGCCGCTCCGATCGCAGCGCGCGGCCCGAGGCCCACGACGAGCTGCACGAGCTGCTCGCGCAGCTGGCCCGGGGTGACGCGCTGCACGGGCTGGGCCGAAACGAAGAGGCGCTGGCGATCGCCGATGCGGTGATCGAAGCCGCCGCTGCGGGGCGCCTGCGCTCGGCCGAGGCCGCCGCGCTGGGCCTTCGCGGCCGCGTGCGACGGCAGGCCTCGGAGCTCGATGCGGCGCGGGACGATCTGCGGCGCGCCGTCACGCTGGCGCTCGAGGCCGATCGCAACGACGTGGCGATCGAGGCGTTGGTGGGGCTCTCGGACGTGCTGCGGCGGCGTCGCGAGGGGCTCGAGCACGCACCGGTGCTGCTCGACCTGGCGCGGGGGCTCGCCTACCGCGAGCCGCGGATACCGGTGTACGTGCTGCGCGTTGCCGTGGAGCAGGCCAAGATCGATCGCCTGGAGGGGCGGCTCCGCACCGCGGCCGACGGTCTGCAGCAAGCCTTGGTCGAAGCCGAGGAGGCGCTGGGTCCCGACCACACGCTGGTGCTCTCTGCGCGCAACGATCTCGCCGCCAACCTCGAGGCGCTGGGCGAGCTCGAAGCAGCCGAGCGGATCTTCACCGCGCTGCTGCCCCGTCGGATCGCCTTGCAAGGACCGCAGCACCGTAGCGTGGGCACGCTGCTCGTCAACCTCGGCGTGGTGGCGCAGAACCAAAAGCGCTGGGAGCCCGCGCAGGGCTGGTACGAGCGCGGGCTGGCGTTCTACGACGAGCGCAACGACCCGCGCATGGCCGAGCTGGTGCGGTTCCGGCTGGGCGTGCTGGCGCGCGATCGAGATCGGCTGCCCCAAGCGGCAGCGCTGCTCGCCCGCGTGCTCGACGAGCGCCGCGCGCGGCTCGGACCCGAGCATGCCGACCTGGCCGAGGTGCTCGAAGCGCTCGCCGACGTGGAGCGCCGGCAAGGCCGCCACGACGAGGCCGCCGAGCATGCTCACCGGGCGCTGGCGTTGCTCGAGCGGGCACACGGCCCCACGCATGTGGACCTGCGCGCGCCGCTGGGCACACTGGGCAAGCTCGAGCTGGATCGCGGGCGGCCGGCCGAGGCGGAGCTCGTGCTGCGGCGGGCGCACGCGATCGTGTTCGGCACCGAGATCGACGGCGTGGTGCGAGGCGAGGTGTGCTTCGACCTCGCGCGCGCGCTCGCAAGCGACCCGGCCCAGCAGGCCGAGGCGCTCGCGCTGGCCCGACAGGCGCAGGAGCTGCTGGCGGCCGCGGGGGACCACGCCGCCCCCTTGCGAGGCGAGGTCGACGCTTGGCTCCGGGAGCACGAGGCCGGCCGATGACGATGCCGATGAAGACGCCGATGACGATGACGGCGGAGACGACGATGGCAGAGCCCTGCGAGAAAACCGTCGCTCTTCCTTGACTTCGATGGGATCACGGCGTAGACCTCAAGACCGCCATGAAGCACTCCACCACATACCCGCACGATACCTTCGTGGTCGTCGTCGGCGTCGATTGCTCGATGGATTCGAGCGATACGACCGTGTGCTGAGCGTTTCCCGGCGGTATCTCCACCAGAGTACAAGAGCCCGCCGGGCCCCACGAGGGGACGCCCAGCGGCACGATGCCGGCGTAGCTCAGTCGGCAGAGCAGCTGATTTGTAATCAGCAGGTCGCCGGTTCGAATCCGGCAGTCGGCTCCATGGTTCTCTTTGCGACCCGAGTCGCTCACTTCGCAACCACTCCGTAACAAGGAGGTGTTTCGCAATGCCAGACGATGATGACGATCCCAGAGGGGCGTTGGTGTAGTTGGTCAACACGCCAGCTTGTCAAGCTGGAGACCACGGGTTCGAATCCCGTACGCCCCGCGAATTCAGGCCTGTAGCTCAGCCGGGAGAGCAACTCGTTTACACCGAGAAGGTCGGGGGTTCGATCCCCTCCGGGCCTACCATGATAGAACGCGCCATGATCGACCATCTCACCATCGTCGTCTCCGACTTCGAGCGCAGCAAGGCGTTCTACCTCGCCGCCCTCGCACCGCTCGGCTACGTCACCGTCATGGAGATCGACCGCGAGAAATTCCCCCAGCTCCCGGTCGCCAAGACGATCGGCATGGGCGTGGGTGGCAAGCCCGACCTGTGGCTGCGTCCGTCGAGCGACCCGATCACCACCACGCACGTCGCCCTGCGAGCCGACGACCGTGCGACGGTGGACGCGTTCCACCGGGCGGCCCTCGCTGCGGGCGGCAAGGACAACGGCGTGCCCGGGCTGCGCCCGCACTACCATCAGAGCTACTACGGGGCGTTCGTGCTGGACCCCGACGGGTACAACCTCGAGGTGGTCTGCCACGCGCCGGTGGTGGGGTAGGGGCGTCGCTCGTTCGAGCGCTGCAATCGCAGCCATCCTCCGTACGCACGTGACAGCCATGGATCCCGTCGCCGTCGACCGTTGCAACCACGGCCATCCGAGGTACTCGCACGACGGTGACAGACGTCGAATTCGGCCTCCCGAGCCCGCAGGATGTGGCTACGCGACCCCAACGTCGCGCTACGCTCATCGCAGTGCGGATCGACGAGCGTGTTTCGAGGGGATGCATCGGCGTAGTGCTCGGGCTCTGGCTCGGCGCCTGCGGTACGGACGACGAGCGCCCGCCCGCGTGGGACCCGGAGATCGGCGACGCCGGCGAGGGCGATGCGTCGACCGCCGCGGCCGAGGACGGCAGCTCTGGCAGCGGTCCGGTCGACCCGGGCGATGACTCCGGCACCACGGGCGGCACCGCGTGCGCTCCCAACCAGCAGCAGGAGTGCCACTGCGCCGACGGCACCGAGGGCTATCAGACCTGCGCCCCCGACGGCTCCGCCTACGGCCCCTGCGAGTGCTCCGACCCCGGCAGCACCAGCGACGACTCCGGCACCACCGGCGACGAGCCCCCGCCGCTGGAGAACGAGGTCTGCTACCCCGGGCCGAACAACGACTTCACCACCTGCCTGCCGATCCACGCGTTCGCTCCGCTGCCCGAGGGCTACGAGTACCCGCCGCCCTACCAGGGCGATCCCAACTACCGCGCCCCGGTCGCGCTGCTCGATCTCGAGGAGGTCGACCTCGACACCTTCCTCGCACCCAACTTCCAGCTCGGCGAGATCGCCCAGCCCGACAAGGGCCGCTACGCGGTGGTGCAGCCGCACGCGGTCGTCTCGCTGCAGTCGCTGCGCGACGAGGTGGGGGCGATCAACGTCAACTCCGGCTATCGCTCGCCGGCCTACAACGCGGCCACGCCCGGCTCGGCCACCAACTCGCGCCACATGTTCGGCGACGGCTTCGACCTCGGCCCGCTCGAGGTGGGGCTCGGCACGCTCGAGACCGCGTGCGTCGACATCGGCGGCGCGCTCGTGGAGTACACCACCCACGTGCACTGCGACTTCCGCTACGACCCGGTCGACGAGCAGTTCTACGGCCCGATTCCCGCGGTGATCGACCCCGAGCCCCCGCAGTACGAGGCCGACCTCGTGCTCGGCGACGACGGGATCTGGCGCGCCCCCGCCGAGGGCTTCGACGAGGGCGAGCCGCTGCGCCGCTGGACGGCTCGCGACGCGGCCGGACAGGTGCTCACCACCTCGGTCGGGGCCGACTTCGTCGCACCAGCGGGCACCGTCACGGTGGAGGTGCGCGTGGGAGCACAGGTCGAGCGCTCGACCACGGTGCCGTAGCTCCAGGAAGATCTCGCCACCCATGGTGGTCCTCCTGGATCTCGAGGCGTCCCAGGAGCGGTCGATTGCATCGGAAGTCCCCTGATTCGTCGTGGGAACACTTCACTCGATTCACGCATCGATCCTCGCTTCGATCGTCCGATTACCCGACGGTCGCGATGTATTTGAGAGTACGATCCATGTGCTCTCATGAAGGAATCACGAGGCTCCACGACGTCGTACGCGGCAGCTCGGCAGCGGTGGCAGCTGCGGGTGCTCAATGGCCCCGGCAGCGGCACGACCTACGCCGTAGAGGCGCGGCTGTCCATCGGTCGCGCCGCGGCCTCCGACCTGCAGCTGCTCGCGCAGGAGGTCTCGCGGCATCACGCGCGCATCGTGGAGGACGATCACGGGCGCCACGTGCTGGTGGATCTCGACAGCAGCAACGGTACCTACGTCGATGGCGTGCTCGTTCAGTGCCATGTGCTCGAGCTGAACGCCGAGATCACCATCGGCGACATCGAGCTCGTGTACGAGCCGATGCTGCGCGTCCCCGAGCTCGTGTCGGCACCCATGCGGCCAAGCGGCGCCCACACGCCGAAAGCCGTCGCCATCTCTCGTCCCGTCGCAGTCGCCCGCAGCCACGCCCCCACCACGCCCGTCGGCATCGCGGTCCCCGACGGAGCCATTCGCGATCGGGATGGCCGCGCCCTCGTGTTCGAGAACCCCAGCGGTCGTGAGTACCCGGGCAACCTCCTCGCCGACATCCTCGAGTACCGCACGCTGCGATCCCAGCAGCTCCGCGGCGGCTTCAACGAGTCCTCGCAGCAGACATTCGAGCGGCTCAAGGCCCAGCTCCAGCAGCCTCCGTGCACCGACGCCCGGCTGGCCCAGCGCGAGTTCTATCGCTTTGGCTGCTGGCTGCCGGCCCGGCTCCGTCTCGGCACGGGTGACGAGCTGGCTTGCCACGTCCGCGACGTGGGCGTCGACGGGGCCCAGCTCGTGTGCGAGGCGCACGGGCTCCTCGTCGACGCGCTGGTCTGCCTCTCGGTCGAGATGATCGACGCGGGCGAGCGACGCTCGATCATGCTGGCCGGTCGTGTGGCATGGATCGACGGCCAGTTCCTCGGGCTCGCGTTCGCGGGCGCCCCGGCCCGCAACGACGGCGTCTACGCCCAGCGTACGGCCCGCGACGCGCCCGCCGAGGCCGACGACGATCGCACCGGTCCGCAGCCGCTCCTGACGCGCTCGCGCCTGGCCGCCTCGCGTTCGGTCAGATGAGCCGCGGGTCGGTCATCACCTCGACCAGGCTCGGACCCTCGTAGGCGAGCGCGCGGGTCAGCGCCTCGTCGAGCTGTTCCGAACGTTCCACTTGGATGCCCAGGCCGCCGCAGAGCTCGGCGTAGCGGGCGAAGCTCGGGTTGTGCAGCGAGGTCTGCCACACGTGCCAGTGCCCTGCGCGCTGCTCCTTGCTGATCTTGCCGAGCTCGCCGTTGTTGAGGAGCACGTGGGTGATGTCCATGCCGTACTTGACCGCGGTGCACAGCTCCCCCATGTACTGCCCAAAGCCGCCGTCGCCCGTCACCGCCACCACCTTGCGGCCCGCGAAGCGCGGATCGCCCTCGCGCGTGGCCGCCCATGCCCCCAGCGCGGCCGGGTAGCCGAAGCCGATCGAGCCGAGGTAGCCCGACATCAGCACCGCCTGCTGCTTGCACTCGAAGTAGCGCCCGAACGAGTAGGTGTTGTTGCCCACGTCCACGGCCAGGATCGCATCGGCGGGCACGAGCCGGCTCATGGCGTCGAACACCGCCACCGAGCTCACCCCGCGACCGCGCTCTTCGGTGCGGCGGCGCGCCTTCTCGGCCCGCCAGATCGCCCAGCGCTCCGCCACCTGCGGTCGCTGGTCCTGCTGCTCGCCGCCCTCGCCCAGCGCCTGGCGCAGGGCGGTCACCGTCACCGAGATCTCGCCCCACACCGGCACGTCGACCGCGTGGAACTTGCCCAGCATCATGGGATCGAAGTCCACCTGGATGATCGGCTTCTTGGGCGTGATGCCGGTGTGGTTGCTGAAGCTCGCCCCCAGCACCAACAGGCAGTCGGCCTCGTTCATGACCCAGCTCGCGATCGGCGTGCCGCTGCGGCCCAGCACGCCGCAGCCGAGCGGGTGATCGTCGGCCACCAGCCCCTTGCCCTTGAACGTGGTGATCACCGGGCAGCGCAGGCGCTCGGCCAGCTCGAGCACCGCGGGCATGTCGAAGCGCGCGCCGTGTCCCACGATGATCGCGGGGCGCCGACTGCCGCGCAGGCGCTCGATCGCGGCCGCGAGCGCCTCCGGCGGGGGCGCGATGGTCCGCGGGGTGATGCGCCCCCGCGGCGCGCCGGGCTTGGCGGTCGCCGGCGCAGGCAGGCTCTGGACCTCGTCGGGGAACACCAGGTGCGAGACCCCGCGGTTGATGATCGCGCTCTTGCAGGCCAGGTTCATCAGCTCGGCATGCTTGCTGGTGTGCAGCACGGGCTGGGCCCACTGCGCGACCCTGCCGAACGCGGCCATCAGGTCGATCTCCTGGAACGCGCCCGGCCCGAGCACCTGGGTGTCGACCTGCCCCGTGAGCGCGAGCACCGGCGAGCGATCGACGTTGGCGTCCCACAGCCCCGTGAGCAGGTTGGTCGCGCCGGGTCCCGCGATCGAGAGGCACGCTGCCGGCCGCCCGGTGAGCTTGCCGTAGGCCGAGGCGGCGAACGAGGCCGCGCCCTCGTGGCGGATGCCGATGTAGCGCAGCGCTCCCGCATGCTCCTGCTCGCGCAGCGCGTCGGCGAGGCCCAGGTTCGAGTGCCCGACCATGCCGAACACCACAGTCACGCCCCACGCGACCATGGTCTCGGCCATCACGTCGCTCACGGTGTGCACGCGCGGGCGCTCGGCCGGCAGCGCCACCCACACGCCGTCGTCGCGCACCTCCACCGCGAACGTCGGGACGTGATCGTCGAAGCCCCCGGGTGAGCGCCCGGTGAGCGGATCGTAGTCCCAGCCGTGCCAGGGGCAGCGCAGGAGGCCGTTCTCGATCGAGCCCTCGCCGAGCGGCCCGCCCTGGTGGGGACAGCGATCGTCGAGCGCGGCGTAGCGACCTCCATGATGGGTCATGCACACCGTGCTCGTGCCGCACGCCACCGACTTGACGCGCCCGTCGGGCAGCTCGTCGAGCTCGAGCGCCTTGTGCCAGACCAGGTGGAGCTTACCGTCCGAACCGACCTCGACGTCGCTCATGGGGCGAGCATACGCCGAGGGCGGTCCGGGCTGCACGGTGCGAAGGAAAAAGTGACCGCGACGAGGGTGTGAAGACGTTTTCGTGCTCTACCACTGAGCTACCGCCCCAAAATGGGTGGAGCGGCCCGGATTCGAACCGGGGACCCCGTCGTCTGAAGCGATGTAGTCCTCACTGCATTCGCGGTCGAAGATCATGATGTACGGAAAAAGTGGCCACGACGAGGATCGACGAGACGATCATTACCAAGATGTAGTCTCGCCTGCATTCGCGGCCGAAGTCGTTCGTGTACGGGTCAGATGTGGATCTGCTCGATCTCGTGCACCCAGTGGTTGGGATGCAGCCGGTCCTCCACGAACAGGCTCACGAGCTCGAACACGGCGTCGGAGAAGCCGCCCACGTTGAGGATGTCGGGGCGGTCGGGGGCCTGGGTGGTGGCGCCGGGCTGGACGTCGATGCACACCAGCTTGGCCCGCGGGTTGCGGCGCCGGTACTCCTCCCACTGGGCGAGCACACCGGTGCCGACGTTGTGGCGGCGACTCTTGTCGATCCACGACTCGTTGTCGGACACGAAGATCACGAGGTCACCCTGGGCCTTCTTGCGGTTGAGCTCGCGCAGCGGGGCGCTGCAGTCGGTGCCGCCGCTCGGCAGCGACGCCAGGCGCTTGGCGTTGGCCATGATGCTGCCCTGGGGATCGAGATTGCAGCGGGTCACGCGGTCATGGAACGGCAGCACGGTGGCCTCGGGGTTGCCCCGCAGCACCGCCGCGGCCACGAGCGCGGCCACGTCGATGCATCGCACCGCGGAGGTCGAGCCCTTGCGGCGGCCGGTGACCGGCGATTGCATCGAGCCCGAGACGTCGGGCAGCACGTGCACGGGGCCGCGCACGCGGGGTACGTTGGCGACGGCGAGCTCCATCGCGTCGTGAAGCGCCTGCCGGATCTCGTCCGGGAGTCCTGCCCCGGCGTGGGCGTGGGCCACCATCAGCTGATAGGGGAACACGCGGGCCTTGCGAATCTGCTCGGGGTCGCGCAGGCGCTCGGCCACCATGCGCACGAGCGTGTAGTCCTCGAACACGCCGTGGCGCGCGAACGTGGCGAGGTTCATGCGGGTCATCTGCCACTGCGCGTTGCGGGCGATCTGGCGCCACGCCGCGGTGTCGAGCGAGAGGCTCGTGAGCAGCTGGAACGGCACGTCGGGCAGCTCCGTGCTCGCGCCGGTCTTGTAGGCCTCGTAGGCCTTCACGAGCTCGGGCAGCGCCTGCGGGTCGTAGGGCCGCCCCACGAGCCAGCCGTAGAAGGCCCGGTGGGTGGCGGTGCTCGGGGTGGGGTGGACCATCTTGATCACGTCGGCGAGCGAGGGATCCGTGCCCACGCTGGCGCGCAGGAGCGAGGCTTCACTCTTGCTCTCGAGCCAGCGCTGCACCAGCCGCTTGGGCCGGCTACCGAGCGACTTGCGACCGGTGACGCCGCTGCGGAGCACCTGCACGAAGCCGCGCAGGAGCTTGCCGTTGTCGCAGACGCGGTCGAACACGCGATCGAGCCGGTCGCTGCTGCGGCCCGCGAGCACCGCGAGCAGGAACGCCGGTACGTCCTTCATGTGCGCGCGCTGGCGCGAGTACACGGCGGTGCGGGCGATGAAGTCGTCGTCGAGCTCGGTGCAGAGCTGGCGCACGCGGTCGAGCTGCTCGCCCTGCGAGGCGTAGTAGGTGGTGCCGAAGCAGCCGGTGGCCGCGTACTGAGCCAGCGCCTGGCGGGCCGGCCGCGAGTAGGCCACCCCGCCGGCCTCGTTGGTCGCGTCGGCGATGGCGATGCGGCGTGCGGCGGATCGGAAGAGGTGCTTGTCGGCCATGATCGCGGGCTCCTTCGCATGCCGCCCGAGCGGGGCGGCCGATGACGAGATGAAGAGCACGCGGCGGGCCAAGCGGCGGCGGGGCGAGGGGAGATGCTCGATGAACCGAATGGTTTCGATGAGTTACTATGACTCGCAGCCGCTCGGGTCTCGACCGGACCTATGGAAATTCCTATCCGAGCATATCGATCTCTATCCCTCCTGCGCAGCCGCGGGTGGGCTCGATCCGAGCGGGCAAGACCCCGCCGGGCTCGCAGGCAGGAGGACGTGGCTGGCCCCGATGGTCGGTGGTGCGGCGGTGGGTGGCCAGAGTCGTCACGCGAGGATGGGTGCCAGCGTGGCAGCGTGGTGTGGAGGATTGGTGCAAGGCGGTTGTCACGGTTCTTGCTACTTGGAAACGGATGAGGCCGCGTAGGCTTGGTGCGCGGGTCAGGAGGGCGATCGCTTGGGTGAGGTCAGCGACAACGAGCAGGGGCGAGCGGAGGCCGAGCGAGGCACGCTCGCCGATGCGGATACGGTTTTGAGCGAAGCGGGAGCGATGGGCGAGCAGGCGTGGACGCGTGAGCGGGACGCGCTGGCCGACGCAGACACCCGGCCGTCCGGGGCCGACCAGACCATCGCTGCGGCAGCGCGGGCGCGGACGTACGATGCGTTCCTTCGACGCGATGCCGAGCCGCGGCAGCTCGGGCGCTACGTGGTGCTCGACGTGCTGGGCCAGGGCGGCATGGGGGTGGTCCTGCGGGCGTACGACCGCGAGCTCGATCGCATGGTGGCGCTCAAGCTCTTGCACGACGGGATCGACGAGCAGCACGCGCAGCGGCTGCGCCGGGAGGCGCAGGCGATGGCGAAGCTGTCGCATCCCAACGTGGTGCAGGTGTACGAGGTGGGAGAGGTCGAGGGCCAGACGTTCGTGGCGATGGAGCTGGTCAAGGGCAAGACGCTGAAGGCATGGATGGAGCAGCAGCCGCGGCCGGGCTGGCGGGCATGCGTGGAGCTGTTCATGCAGCTCGGCGCCGGCCTCTCGGCGGCGCACGAGCAGGGGCTGGTGCACCGGGACTTCAAGCCGGGCAACGCGATCATCGACGACAAGGGGCGGGCGCGGGTGCTGGACTTCGGGCTGGCGCGGCGGGACGACGAGGTCGAGCACGAGCCGAGCGTGATGCTCGAGAAGGTCCGCACGGACGTCCACGCCGCGGTGCCGCTGGAGACCTCGCTGACCGAGACCGGGACGGTGCTGGGGACGCCGGCGTACATGCCTCCCGAGCAGATGCTGGGGCAGGAGACGGATGCGCGCAGCGACCAATTCAGCTTCTGCGTGGCGCTCCACGAGGCGGTGTACGGGGAGCGGCCGTACGAAGGCGACTCGATGATGGCGATGATGATGTCGATGCGCAGCGGGTCGGTGCGTCCGGTACCCAAGGGCAGCGACGTACCGCTGGCGCTGCGCAAGGTGCTGCTGCGGGGGCTGGCGGTGGCTGCTGCGGAGCGGTGGCCGTCGATGGAGGGGCTGCTCGAGGAGCTGCGGCGCGTGGCCGCCCCGCGACGTCGACGAGCGCTGGTGCTCGTGGTGAGCGTGGGGCTCGTGGCCGTGGGTGGCGGAGTCGGTGCCACGCAGACGCTGGAGTGGCTCAGTCGCTGCACGGGCGCCCGCAAGCAGCTCGAGGGGGTGTGGGACGACACGCGCAGGCAAGCGGCGAAGGCAGCGATCCTGCGCACCAGCCTGGCGTATGCGCCGGACACGTGGGAGCGCGTGGAGCCGCGCCTCGATGAATATGCCGACGCCTGGGCGACCGAGCACACCGAGGCGTGCGAGGCGACCCGCGTGCGCAGCGAGCAGAGCGAGGCGGAGATGAGCCTGCGGATGGGTTGCCTGCACGAGCGAAGGCAGCACCTCGCGGCGACGGTCGACGAGCTCGCGCGCGCGGACGCGACGGTGGTGGAGAACGCGGTGCGAGCGGTGACGAGCCTGCCGGGGCTGGAGCGGTGCCGGGACCTATCGGCGCTGCGGGCCGAGGTGCCGCCGCCGGAGGATCCGGCGGTCGCGCAGCAGGTGGCGGCGCTCGACGAGCAGCTGGTAGCAGCGAAGGCCAAGGGCGAGGCGGGCAAGTACGCCGAGGGGCTGCGGCTCGCCGACGAGGTGGTGGCGCAGGGCGGGACGCTGGGCTACGAGCCGCTGATGGCTCGCGCGTGGCTGCGGCAGGGAGGGCTGCGCGAGCGAACGGGTGACTACGAAGGCGCCGCGACGGCGCTCCGGCAGGCGTACGTTGCAGCGGTGGCCCACACCATGAAGCCCGAGGCGGCGGATGCCTCGGCAGGGCTGCTCTCCATCGTGGGCGACCGGCTGGCCCGCCACGAGGAGGCTCGTGGTTGGGCAGAGCACGCGGAGCCGCTGTCGCGGGCGGCGAAGCTGGACGAGGCCCGCGCGAAGTACTTCAGCAACCTCGGTACCGTGGCGTATTCGCAGGCCGAGTACGAGGACGCCCGTGACGCTCACGAGCGAGCGCTGGCCATTCGTGAGAAGGCGTTGGGCTCCCACCACCCACTCGTGGCGGCCGCGCTCAACAACCTGGGCAACGTGGCGTTGGCACAGGCCGAGCACGAGGATGCCCGCGACTTCCACGGGCGGGCGCTGGCCATCGTGGAGGAGGCGTTGGGTCCCCACCACCCGCTCGTGGCGGGCTCGCTCAACAACCTGGGCAATGTGGCGATGTCACAGGGCAAGTACGCCGAGGCCCGTGACTTCTACGAGCGAGCGCTGGTCGTCCGTGAGCAGGCGTTGGGCCCCGACCACCCCAATGTGGCGATCTCGCTCAACAACCTGGGCAACGTGGCACAGGCGCAGGGCGAGCACGAGGACGCCCGCGCCTTCCTCGAGCGAGCGCTGATCATCTTGGAGCGGACGTTGGGTCCCGCCCACCCCGACGTGGCCTTCTCGCTCAACAACCTGGGCCTCGTGGCGATGTCGCAGGCCAAGTACGAGGATGCCCGCGGCTTCCACGAGCGAGCGCTGGCCATTCGGGAGGAGGCGTCGAGCCCCGACCACCCCGACGTGGCCTACTCGCTGATCAACCTCGGCAGCGTGGCAGGGTTGCAGGGCGAGTACGAGGATGCCCGCGGCCTCTACGAGCGAGCACTGGCCGTCTTGGAGAAGGCGTTGGGGCCCGACCACCCGCTCGTGGCCTACCCGCTCACCGGCCTCGGCGAGGCGCTACGCTCGCTGGCCGAGCCCGCCGACGCCCTCGCTCCGCTCGAGCGCGCGCTGATCATCCGCACCACCCACGAGGTCGATCCCGCCGAGCTCGCCGCCACTCGCTTCGCCCTCGCCCGCGTGCTGTGGGATGTCCCCGGCCCCCGAGGCCGCGACCGCGCGCGTGCCCGCGCGCTCGCCGAGCAAGCGCGCGATGCCTACGCCGCGGCTGGCGAGGCCAAGACTGCCGATCTCGCCGAGGTGCGGGCCTGGCTCAGCGAGCACCCTCCGCAGTAGTCGGCCGTATCGATCGCTATCCCTCCTGCGCCGCCGCGTCCCCGTGCAGGTCCTGCCACCGCAGCTCGTGCTTGGCGAGGTACTTGCGCAGGCGATCGGCGTCGTTGACCGACGTGCGTGCGCGTCGCGATGCGGCGAACAACGTGCGGCCCGCCTCGCTGAGGCTGCGGCTCTGCTTGCACACCCGCAGCACCGTGGCCAGCTGCACGCGGTCGAACAGGTCGAGCCCCTCGTAGCCGTCGTGCCCGAGCGCGGCCTCGAGCACCTCGCGGTCCGGGTCGCCCGCCGCTTCGCCGCGGCTCCACGCCCGGCGGAGCCGCGCGATCTCCTCCTCGACCACCGCGGTGGTGATGCGCCCACCTGGCGCCAGCGTGGCCATGCGCTCCACCGCGGCCGCGAAGTCGCGGAAGTTGCCGGGCCAGGTGGCGGCCGGCGAGGTGGCGAACTTGAGGAACGCGGCCTGGGCCTCGCGGTTGAACGTGACGCGCGTGTGCTCGCGAGCCGCGTGGCGCATCAGCTCGTACTCGAGGTTGGGAGGGATGTCCTCGGGACGCTCACGCAGGCTCGGCAGCTCGAAGCTCCAGAGGTCGATGCGGGCCAAGAGATCCTCGCGGAAGCGGCCCTCGCGTACGCGCTGGCCCAGCTCGCGGTTGGTGCCGGCGATGAGCTGGAAGTCGCTCTGCACCTCGTGATCGGTGCCCACCGGCAGGAATCGCTTGTCCTCGATCGCGCGCAAGAGCATCGCCTGCTCGTCGAGACCGAGCTCGCCGATCTCGTCGAGGAACAGCACCCCGCCGTCGGCGGTGGCCAGCACGCCGGCCCGGTCCTTCACCGCGCCCGTGAACGCGCCCTTGGCGTGGCCGAACAGCATCGACATGGCCTGATCGCCGCGCAGGGTCGCGCAGTTGATCTCCACGAAGCGCCCCGCCACCTGCTTGCGCTGCTGCTTGAGCTCGTAGATCCGTCGCGCGAGCCGGGTCTTGCCCGCGCCGGTGGGGCCCGACAGGAGCACCGGCGAACGCGAGCGGATCGCCACGTGCTCGACGCGCTCGATGAGCGCGTTGAAGGCCCGGTTCTTGGTGTCGATGCCCGCCTTGAGGAACGACAGGCCCTCGCGCTGGTCCTGGCGGAAGCGCGAGGCGAGCTGATCGTACTTGCCGAGGTCGAGATCGATGATGCGGTACATCCCCGGGTCCCCGCCCGAGGTGCGCCCGCCGGGCGGCGAGGTCTGGAGCAGCCGCGCCGGCAGCTCGCGCGACTCGGTCAAGAGGAACCAGCAGATCTGCGCCACGTGGGTGCCGGTGGTGATGTGCACCAGGTAGTCCTCGGCGTCGGGTCGGAACCGCTGGGCGCGGGCGAAGTCGAGCAGCGCGGCGTAGACCTCCTCGAAGTCCCACGGATCCTCGAAGTCGATCACGTGCGGGCGGACCTCGGTCTCGGGCGAGACCTGGGCGATGTCCTCGCTGATCGTCGCCACGAGGTTGGTCCACGGCCGCTGGTGCAGCAGCTCGAAGCGAGTGACCAGGAGGTCCTCGTGCCGGCATACGTCCACGGTCGGCCGCCACCGATCCCAGCGCTTGGGGCCCATGCCGGAGTCGAGGGTGGAACCGAGCAAGCCGAGGACCACGACGGGCTTGGGGTTGCGCGGGCGAGCCATGACGGGATCGTAGCGTTTTTATCGTGGTGGATAAGCTTGGGGTCGTTCTGGATAGATTCGGGGTGGGTCCAGGTCGCTGAATCCCCGAAACCATTGGTGTTTCCCGCGTGGCCCGGCGCGTGCTCTCATGATGGGAGTCCCACGGGACCCTGGGGAGCCGACCATGACGACGACCGACGACACGACCCACGCGACCACCCACTACCAGGTCATGCACCAGGAGGGCCACGTCCCGGTCAAGCACTGGACCCGCGGGGTGCCGGTGGAGGACGCGGCGCTGCGGCAGCTCGCCAACGTGGCCAAGCTGCCGTTCATCCACCGCTGGGTCGCGGTGATGCCCGACGTGCACGTGGGCGCGGGCGCCACGGTCGGGAGCGTGATCCCGACCAAGGGCGCGATCATCCCGGCGGCGGTCGGGGTGGACCTCGGCTGCGGGATGATGGCGGTGGAGACGACGCTGCGGGCCGAGCACCTGCCCGATGGCCTCGGCCACGTGCGCGCGGCGATCGAGGCGGTCGTGCCCCACGGGCGCACCGAGGACGGTCGCCGGCGTGACAAGGGCGCGTGGGGAACTCCGCCCTCGACGGTGGCCGAGGCGTGGAGCCGCGAGCTGGCCAAGCGCTTCGACGTGATCACCGACAAGCACCCCAAGATCCGCCAGAGCAACAACCTCGAGCACCTCGGGACCCTCGGGACCGGCAACCACTTCATCGAGCTGTGCCTCGACGAGGCGGACAAGGTGTGGGTGATGCTGCACAGCGGCTCGCGCGGGGTCGGGAACCGCATCGGCAGCTACTTCATCGGGCTGGCCAAGGAGGACATGAAGCGCTGGTTCGTGAACCTGCCGGACCAGAACCTCGCGTACTTGCCCGAGGGCACCGAGCACTTCACCGACTACTGCGAGGCGGTCGGCTGGGCGCAGGACTTCGCGCGGATCAACCGCGAGCTGATGATGGCCGCGGTGCTGCGGGCGCTGGGCCAGGTCCGCGACCTGCCCCCGTTCACGGCGGGAGTGTCGGCGGTCAACTGTCACCACAACTACGTGGCGCGCGAGCACCACTACGGGGCCGACGTATGGGTGACCCGCAAGGGTGCGGTGCGAGCGGGGCGTGACGAGCTCGGGATCATTCCCGGCAGCATGGGAACGCGCTCGTACATCGTGCGCGGCAAGGGCAACCCCGAGAGCTTCTGCTCGTGCAGCCATGGTGCGGGCCGCAAGATGTCGCGCACCGAGGCCAAGCGGCGGTTCTCGCTCGAGGACCACGCCAAGGCCACGGAGGGCATCGAGTGCCGCAAGGACGAGTCGGTGATCGACGAGACCCCCGGCGCGTACAAGAGCATCGACGACGTGATGGCGGCGCAGGCCGACCTCGTCGAGGTGGTGCATACGCTGCGGCAGGTGGTGTGCGTGAAGGGCTAGGGCCCGAGAGGACAGGACGATGACGACGACGACCACGATCGAGAACGCGGACGGACGAGGCCAGGCCAGGATGGCCGTGGTGGTCGACGGTGCCCAGGGCGAGGGGGGAGGTCAGGTGCTCCGCTCCTCCCTCGCCCTCTCGCTCGTGACCGGCCGTCCGCTGCGGATCCATGCGATCCGGGCGCGGCGTCGCAAGCCGGGGCTCTTGCGACAGCACCTCACCGCGGTGCGGGCGGCCGCGGAAGTCGGGGGGGCGAAGGTGGAGGGCGGCGAGCTCGGCTCGACCGAGCTGTCGTTCGTGCCGGGGCCGGTGCGGGCGGGCGACTATCGCTTCGCGATCGGCACGGCGGGGAGCGCCACGCTGGTGCTGGAGACGGTGCTGTGGCCGCTCTTGCTCGCACCGGGTCGCTCGCGGCTGGTGCTGGAGGGGGGAACGCACAACCCGCTCGCGCCGCCGTACGACTTCATCGAGCGCAGTGTCGTGCCGTTGCTGGGGCAGATGGGCGCGGCGGTGGAGTGCAAGCTCGAGCGCGCGGGGTTCTATCCGGCGGGCGGCGGGCGGATGACGGTGGAGATCGAGGGCGGGCGGTCGCTGCGGCCGCTCGAGCGGCTCGTGCGGGGGCCGCTCGTGCGCACGGGCGCGCGGGCGCTGGTCTCGGGCTTGCCGGTCTCGATCGCGCGACGCGAGCTCGAGGTGGTGCACGAGCGGCTTGCATGGTCGCGGCGCGAGCTCGAGGTGGAGCGTATCGAGGCCCACGGGCCCGGCAACGTGCTCCTGCTCGAGCTCGAGCACGGCGGTGGCACCACGGTGATCGCCGCATTCGGCGAGAAGGGCGTGCGCGCGGAGGACGTGGCCGGCAAGGCGGTGGCGGCGGTGGAGCGGCTGCTCGCGGTGGATGTGCCGATCGACGAGCACCTCGCGGATCAGCTGCTCGTGCCGCTGGCGCTTGCGGGCGGCGGGAGCTTTCGGACGACGACGCCCTCGCTGCACACGCGGACCAACGCGGAGATCGTGCAGCGGTGGCTGCCGGTTGAGATCGAGCTGCGCGACGAGGGCAGCGGGGCGTGGCGGGTGGACGTGCGGCCGCGCGCCGGGTGAGGCCCGCGGCTCTGGCTGCTCACCAGTCGCCGAGGATCCGCTTGTTGCCGCGCGTACGCAGCTCCGCCCCCACGTCTTGGTCCCCGCGCGGTACTTCGTCCTTGAGGTGGATCGAGCCCACGAGCAGCGGCTTGCCGTAGATCCGCTTGTTGGCCAGCGCGCTGTTGTCCTTGGACCACCCGCCGTTCATCAGGTCGCCCTCGGCCTCGGTGTGCCCGGTGTCGCCGAGTACGTGGCCGATCTCGTGGGGGAGCGTGAACGGCGAGACCTCGAGCTGGTCGTCGAACACGAGGCCGCTGGCCTCCTTGCCCGTGCTCCAGTGGGCCACGTAGGCCGCGTTGCGATAGGGCGCCGCCGGTGACTTGGCGTCGGTGATCTCCTGGTAGACGGGGTACGCCCTGCCGTTGAGGCCGGCCTTCTCGACCACGTAGATGTCGATCTGATCGTCGTGCGACGCGCCCTGGCGCAGCACCAGGCGCTGCCGCGGGGTACCGCCGTAGAGCCCGTCCTCGTCGTCCAGGCCCTTGGCCAGCGTGGGCACCTCCAGCACCTCCTGTCCCACCGGCGCGCTGAACGGCTTGCCATCGAGCTGGCCGAAGCGGGCGTCGTCGTGCGACGCGACGATCTTCACGGGGTGGCCGCCCTTGGTGATGACGAGATCGTGGGAGGTGTAGTGGTGAGCGTCGCTCAGGTGGCTGGTGGGGCCGACGACCGTGTAGCCGCCGAGCACGAGCGCATCCTTGATGGCGTCGGCGACGTCCTTGGTGCTCGCATCGGCAGTGAGCAGTACATCGATCGTTTCCTTGGCGCTCTGGTGGTCGGTGAGCTCGAGCTTGATCTTCGACGGAGCCGCCGCCGTGGTCAGGCCCGAGGGCAAGAGCGGCCGGTGATAGCCGGGGACCTTCACCCCCAGCACCGAGAGCGTGTGCTCGGGCACCGCGGCGATCGTGTCGATGCCGAGGACCTTGGGGGCGAGGTTGGCCTGCGCGTACACCCGTCGGACCCACTTGAGCGTGCGCTTGGTGGTGGCCTTCTCGAGCTCCTGCGCGGTGGCGTTGGCGTTCGGCAGCAGGTGATAGCGCAGGCGGATCCGCTTCTTCACGGGCGCTGCGTGCCCGACCTCGATCTCGGCCTTGACCGCATGCGCCGAGAACGTGGGTAGATCCTGGGCCGCGACCGCGGGGGGGGCGGTGGGCTTGAGCGGCTTGGGCTTGACCACGGCGACCGCGGCGACGGCCTGCCCGCCGCCGCCTCCCACGCCGCCGTACTTGGCCTTGAACCACTTGGCGAAGTCGTCCGTGGTCGTCGTGGCCTTGAACGCCTTGAAGTACTCGCGCGCGCGGATCGTGAACTGGGTCTTGGCCGACAGCCCCTGCGGCGCGACCTTCCTCACCGCTTCATCGATCCAGTCGGACTCGTCGCTGTCGACCTTGATGCTGCCAGTGCCGGTGAAGTGCGCCTGGAAGGGCTGTTCGTCGTACCAGGGCATGACGATCTCCTAGCTCGGGTCGTACCAGACCCGGATCTTCTGATCGAGGATCTCCACCGCATCGTCGTCGGGGGTGCTGGTGGCCGTGACCATGTCGGTGACCAGGAGCCCCTGCTTGGTGCTCGCCAGCGCGCGGTGATCGTACTCGTCCACCACCAGGCGAAGGTAGCGCGAGCGGTACTTGTGGGGATCGCCGGCGATCGGGACGCACTCCACGTCGACCAGGGCCCGGCGCTTGCGCTCGGCGCCCGAGAACTCCTTCCAGCCGTTGACCGCTCCTCCCGAGTAGGTGGGGCACAGGGCCTCGAGCGTGACGTAGACGACGTCGGACGCGAGGTTCGGGTCGTGGACCTCGACCCGGAACGTGCCGGGATCGAGCGCTGCCGCGAGGCTGTCGCCGAAGCTCCGCGGGAACATGGCGAGCTTGGAGAGCTTGAACTCCTTGTGCGCGGAGCTCTGCGCGCCCGCCTTGGTGGGCGGGTAGAAGCTGATCCCGATCGTGGTGATGTCGTCGTCGGCCCACGTGGCCGAGCGTCCGTCGTGGGCCACGGTGTCGCGCACGAGCTTGACGGTGACCTTATGCTTGGGCTTGACGGCCACCCGCGCCGGGGCGGCCGCCGGCTCGCTGCCGTCGAGCTTCCAGCCCCGTAGCTGCAGGTTGCACTTGCCGCAGTAGTGCGGTGAGAACTTGTCGTAGCAGTAGTGCGCCTTGAGCGAGTGCTCGCTGCCGCGATACTGCCGCTCGAGGAACGCGGCCCGGTCGCTCTCGCTGCACTCGTTCATGGTGTAGTAGACCGGGTAGCTCATCATGCAGTTGTCGTCGGCCCGGTCGTGGTAGGCCGCCGTCGCGCTGGGGGCGTTGCGCCAGTGCAGCAGGAACATGCAGTGGCCGAGCTCGTGGGCCGCGAGCGAGTAGAACTTCGACTTGAGGCCCTGGTCCAGCATGGCCACGCCGTCGAGGCCGCCGAATGCCACCCCGTCGACCACGAATCGCTCGCCGCGGATCGTGGCCGGCTCGCTCGTGGCGTAGTCGAGCAGGATCGCGCCGTCGCAGGCCTTGCCGGCCCCGGCCAGGTGCTTGCGCGTGAGCTTGTCGGTCTGCTCGGCGAGCCGCGCATTGATGACCCCGGCCAGTCGGCCTACCTGGCGTCGGATCGCCCACTTGCGCAGGTCGAGCGGGTTGGCGCGAAATAGCTCGACCACGTCGTCCTTGAACGCGCCGCGGGTGACGATGGCGGTGAGCTGCTCGCCGAGCAGCTCGAGGTAGAGCTTGTCGGTCGTCCAATTCTGGCTGCGCAGGTGGCCCTGGAGCTTGGCGACGGTGGGGGCCGCGAAGCTGCGCCCCGCGGCGTAGGCCTCGATCTCGTCGCGAACGGGCTTGGGCAGCAGCAGCTCTTCGAGCTGGGCCGCGGTCACCTTCGCGGTGCTCCGCGTCACCGCCACCAGCGGGGCGACCGGGAGCGCGGCCACGAGGTGGGCCCCGGCGGCCTTCACGTCGGGGTCCTGCCCCTGCGTACGCCAGGCCTCGGCGAGCTCGCGGGCGAACGGCGAGTCGGCGGGGGCGAGCCGATTGACGAACGCGTCGAACGTGGTCTCGCACTCCTCGGGATTGCCGGGATAGACCGAGTCCTTGGAGAAGCCTCGCTGCTTGACCCGGTCGAGGTAGCCATCGGTCTCCGGATCGGCGATCTTCGCGTCGTCGAGCAGGTCGCCGAACGTGCCGTCGTCGAACAGGTCCTGGGCCTCGAGCTCCTGGACGGCCGAGGTGTCGAGCTCGACCAGGCACGGCTCGAATTCTCGCTTCACCTTGGCGAGCTCGCCCCCGAGCGAGAAGCCGGCGCGCTTGGGCCATGCCACGTATGCGACGACGCGAATGCGTCGCCACACCGCGAGCAGCCCGCTCTCCACGGCGGCCACCCCGGTGTGCAGGCCCGCGATGGCCTGCCGGTTGGGCTCTTGGTCGAGGTGGAGGGCGGCCTTCACCCGGTAGCTGTCGCCGGCGATGTTCGACGTGGCGAGATAGAGCACCGGGGTGCCGAGCACGTCCTTGCGCTTGGGGTCTTGCGAGCCGCGGGTGAAGATGCCCACCGCGTCCTTGCGGACGCTGGAGTGGTGGAGCTCTGCGCTCACGACCAGCGGAGTCAGGGCGTCGGCGTCGGTGCCGTCGAGGAGGCCGCCGTGGGTCTTGGAGACGCCGTGGCGCGAGCCGGGCTTGGACCGGGTCTGCGCCTCGGCGACGTAGTCGCCGACCCGGCTCGGGGCGTCGGGACGATGGGCGGGTAGGGCTGGAGCGAGCCCCTTGGCGCGTAGATCGGCCTCGGATGCGTCCTCCCACGTCCACAGGATCGGCACTCGCCCGGCGCCCACCCCTGTCCTGGTGGCCCGGCCGCGCTTGTCGAGCAGCTTGGCCACGCAGCGGATCGGGACGTGCGGCCGGGCGAGCCATGCTTGCTCGGCGGTGTACTTGCGCTGCGGGTTGTCGCCCGCGAGGAACTCGCTGAACTCGCTGAGGTGGAAGCGGGGGTTGTCGACGAAGAGCTTGGTCGCCCCTGCGGAGCTCGAGATCGCCGTGGGGTCGGAGAGCGCCTTGCGTCCCACGATGCCCGCGGTCGTCCCCGCCTCGAGCTGGGTCACGAGCGCCTGGTCGACGGTGGTCAGGTCGGTCGTGCGGAGCACCATCTCCTTGCCCTGGCCCACGACCGTCTTTCGCTCGTAGAACGTTGTTCCTGCGGCAAATCCGCACAGCTTGGGGTGCGCGAGGCGGAAGCACCGGATCGCGCGCTTGAGGTCGTCGTTGTCGGAGCCGTCGGGCGGGCCGGCCCAGAACCCGAGCTCGTCGAGCTTGTAGGCGACCCATGCCCGCAGCTTCTTGGCGTCACCGGTGGGCGCATCGAGCGAGGTCTCCTTGGTGTGGGCCTTGTAGAGCTCGTCCCACGGCACGAGCTCGAGCTCGAGCGAGGCATAGCGGATGTCGAACGGCTTGGACTGGGTCGGCCAGCCGGGGCTGAGCAGCTCGACCTTGAAGGGGCCGTCGAGCGGGCATGCGTGGTTGCCCGCCTTGTTGCCCTTGGTGATCTCGCCCGTCCACTCGATCGACTTGTTGCTGCCGGTCTCCTTCTGCTTGTCGGTGAGCGCGAGCTCGTGCAGGAGCTCGTCCTGGTAGCCGCGGATCTTGAGCGTGACGGTCTTGCCGGTCATCGCGCGGATGTCGTAGCGGATGGTGAGGCTCTCGGCGCCCGGGGCGAACATCGGGTCGACCTTGGTCAGCACGAGCTCGCGGCGATCGACCGCGAAGCGCACCGTCTCCACCGCTCCCGCCCGCAGCTTGATGGGGATCTCCTCGAGGCTCGCCAGGCGAAAGCCCAGGCGCTCGATGTCGCCGACGTCGATCTGGACGTCCTTGTCCCCGAGCGGTGCGTTCTCGAACGTGGCGGTGCCGTCCACGGTGGTCTGCTCGAGGCTCGTGCCCGCGATCCGGACCCGCACCCCGCCGAGGCCCGTGTTGTCGGAGAGCTCCACGAACACGACGAGCTTGGCCTTGGGACACGGCTGGGTGCCGCTCTTGCTGGAGCTGCCGTGCTGGCGCTGCTTGGTGTTGCGCCGCTTGCTGCCCTTTCCCTTGTTCTTCGGCACGGTCTACTCACCACCGCCGAGGCGCTGCTCGATGAGCACGAGCTTGGCCGTCCCGTTGCTCGGCCCTCGGAGGATCTCGATGACCCACGCCAGCTCGCCCACGTACTCGAACGCGGGCCCGTGCTCGAGGCTCAGCTCGACGTAGCGCTCGACGTCGGCGTCGTCATCCAGGCCGTAGCTCCAGGCGCGCTCGACCAGATCGCCCACCAGCTCCGCGAGCGCCGCGGGGTCGATTGGTCGCCCGCACAGCGCCTCGGCCTCGTCGCGGTAGACCTCGAGCACCATCTCGATGAGCTCGCGCTCGAGCTGCGCTCGCTGGGGCTGTGCGAGGACCCTCAGTTGCTCGGGCGAGATGTGGATCACGGCTCGAGGTCCAGGAAAAGAAGAGCAGGATACCCGACGGGTGGTCGCGGCCGAAGCCACCGTCCATTCGTCGCCGTGGCGCGGCGAGGGCGAGGTTTTCCGTGCGTGCGCGTTCGTGCGCGGGCTCGAGCCGAGGATCGATGGGACGCGCCCGGCGTGGCTCGCCGTTCAGCGTGGACGGCGAATTCCGAGCGCCTGCGGGCCCTGGCGCGGCAGGAAGCCCGCCTGGCGTGCCACCGCCTCGTTGAGCTCGCGCAGCGCCGCGGGGTCGTGGGGATCGATGCCCTGCTCCTCGATGCCGCGGGCGAGCAGCGTCAGCACCACCCGCAGGCTGCACACGTGGGTGAAGCTCTCGCCGAAGATCTCGCGATCGAGCAGTGGCAGGTACTGCGCGATGCGATCCTCGGCGTGGATGCGGTAGGCGGCCGCGTCGTGCATGCCGTTGAGCACCTCGACGAACGGGCGGCGGTGGACGTTGCCGTAGCCGGTCGCAGCGCCCACCAGCGGGCACAGGGCCAGCTCGCCGTCGGCCTGGACGCGCAGGCTCGGGTGCGGGCGGAAGAAGTTCTTGCAGCGGAGCAGGCGCGGGTCGAGCGTGTCGAGGTGGACCTTGCTCTTGGTGGTCGAGAGCGCGCCGTTGCCCACGTCGATGAAGTTGCTGACGTAGTTCATGTCGTCGTCGAGCAGCCGCCGCACCCGGCTGCCCTCGTCGGCGCCGGGCTGGTCGCCGTAGAGGCGCCGTGACAGCTCGAGCACCCATGCGAGCAGCGCCCCGCCGGGGACCCACGGGGCGTAGAGGAGCGAGACCTGGGGGCTCATGCCCGCGGCGCGTACCTGCTCGAGGCCCGCCAGCACGCGGTCGTGGAGGCCCGGCATGCTGCGGCTGCGGTCGTGCTCGGCGGCGGGCCCATCGAGGCTGAAGATCACGTGGGTGAGCCCGGCGTCCGCGAGCGCGCGGAGGTACGTGTCGGTGTCGGCATAGCGGTGGTTGGCGGCGACGAAGTCGCGCTCGCCGAGGAACCAACCGCTGGTGATCACCGCGGCGGTCGTTCGCGGGTGCTCGCGGATCCGCCGCACGAGCTCGAGCCAGCCGCGTCCGTAGAGCGTGACCTCGCCGCCGATGAAGTCGAAGCGACGCACGCCGAGCGGCACCATGGCGTCGACGACCTCGAGCAGCCGCTCGGTGCGACCGTCGGTCGTGGGCGCGAGGTTGCCGTTGCGGCAGTGCGAGCATGCGAGGTTGCAGAGCGTGGTGAGCTCGAACACGACCTGCGTCACGTGCTCGAGCGGGTTGCGCTGGTACCGGAGCCGCAGCGCGTCGCGATCGATCGGGCCTGCGTCACGCGCCAGCCACCCGCGCGTCACGAGCCGCGCGACCTGGGAAGAGCCGTCGTCGGGCAGCGCGAGCGAGTCGTGGACGTGAGCGAGGAGCGCGAGCTCCTCGGCGGCCACGGCCGTGCCCGTCTCGCCCCGCCCGCGCTGGTGCGCGAGCAGCCGATGGCCGTAGTGGGTGAGGACGAGATCCATCACATGCCCGCCCGTCCATCATATCCCAGAGTCGTACGCCGGCGGGTCTGCTATGGATCGCTCACCATGCAGATCGGCCACGGCCCTCCCTTCGTGCGCGAGTCCCTGTTCGGCGGCTGTGGCCGGGTGCTGGTGTGGAACTTGCTCGGGCGCCGGGTGGCGCCGCCGTTCACGGCGGTGCTGTCGTGCGTGCTCGAGGAGAACGGCCGCGTGGGTCGGCACGTGCAGGACGAGTACGACGAGATCGTCGTGGGTCTCACCGGCTACGGCGAGGCACGCGTGGACGGCAAGCCGCAGCCGTTCGGCCCCGGCGCCGTGGTGTACCTGCCGCTCGGCTCGGCGCTCGAGCTCGTCAACGAGGCACCCGACAAGGAGCTGCGCTACCTCATCATCAAGGCCGAGCACCGCGACGAGGCGGTGGAAGCGACCGAGGTCGAGCTGCCGATGGTCGAGGTCTCCGAGGTCGGAGAGCTCGAGCTCGAGAGCGAGGGCGAGGAAGCGGGAGAGGAAGTCGAGGGCGAGCCAGGCGTTCCCCAGGTCGAGCGCCAGCCCGCGGTCTCCGGCGAGATCGAGATCAGTGACGAGCCCGAGGGCATGGCCTGATCGCCTGCGTCGCGCTCGGCGGCCGCTCGCGGCCTCGCCCCGCCGCGGGCGAGCCTGGTACGCTCTGCCGCATGGCGAAGCACCACACGAAGCATCACGCGGCGGGATGGGCCTGCCTGGGGCTCGCGGCGGGCCTGGTCTTGGCCCTCGCGCCCGCCTGCGCCGGCAAGGGCAAGGGCACCCGCAGCCCCGAGCAGTGCATGACGAGCTGCGAGCAGGACAAGTGCGGCTACGATCCCAACGAGGTGGGCAACGACGAGTACCTCGAGTGTCTCGACGCCTGCGAGGACGAGTGCGGCTGACTATTCTTGGCGGCCTCTCCGGGGTCGGACGCCTTCGGCGTCCGAGGGCCTTCTTCGGCGAGCGACGATGGACGAGCTGACGATCCCCCGTCCCGACGACTGGCACCTGCACCTTCGCGACGGCGAGGCGCTGCGGGCGGTGGTGGGGCACACCGCGGCGGTGTTCGGGCGTGCGATCGTGATGCCGAACCTGCGGCCACCGGTCGAGACGGTGGAGCAGGCCGAGGCCTACCGCGCGCGGATCCGCGAGGCGCTGCCGGCCGGCTCGAGCTTCGAGCCGCTGATGACGCTGTACCTCACGCCCCGCACCACACCGGTCGAGGTGGCCCGCGCAGCGGCACACCCCCATGTGTTCGGCATCAAGCTCTATCCCGCGGGCGCCACCACCAACGCGGAGGCGGGGGTGTCGGACCTCGGCGCGATGCAGGCGGTGCTCGCCGCGATGGAGGAGCACGACGTGCCGCTCTTGGTGCACGGCGAGAGTATCGACCCCAAGGTGGACGTGTTCGATCGCGAGGCGGTGTTCGTGGAGCGCGAGCTGGGGCCGCTGGTCGAGCGGTTTCCGCGACTGCGGGTGGTGCTCGAGCACGTGACCACGGCCGAGGCGGTGCGGTTCGTGCTCGCGGCGCCCGCCACCGTGGCGGCCACCGTGACGCCCCAGCACCTCCTGCTCGATCGCAACGCGCTGTTTCGTGGAGGCCTGCGGCCGCACCACTGGTGCCTGCCGGTGCTCAAGCGCGAGCGACACCGGCTCGCGCTGCTCGAAGCGGTGGCCTCGGGCTCGCCCAAGCTGTTCCTCGGCACCGACAGCGCCCCGCACGAGCGGCAGGCCAAGGAGGCCGCGTGCGGCTGTGCGGGCTGCTTCACCGCCCCGCTGGCGCTGCCGCTCTACGCCGAGGCGTTCGACGCGGTGGGGGCCCTGCATGCGCTCGAGGGCTTCGCCAGCCGGCACGGCCCGGCGTTCTACCGGCTGCCGGTGTCCGAGCACCGCGTCACGCTGCGCCGCGAGCCGTGGACGGTGCCGGCGAGCTATCCGTTCGACGCGACCCGCGAGGGGGCCCGCGTGGTGCCGCTGCGGGCCGAGGAGACGGTGGCGTGGCGAGTGGTCGACGCGGGGTGATCGTGACGACCGCGGCGGCATCGCGTCACGGCACGTAGGGGTCGGCCGTACGTCGCCGATCCGGCCGGCGGTCCCGAGCATGCCTTCGTCGATTTCTTGTGGTCACTCGCGGGTGGGTGCTAGCGCTGGTCCGAGCCATGGAGCTGCTCGTATATGCGCGAAACTACCGCCCATTCGGGGCGAGCGAGGACCAGCCGAGCCGACGCGAGCTCGGGGTCTCGGTCGGCGAGCGCGTCCCTGCGTTCGGGCTGGGGGAGCGGCTGTGCTCGTTCGTCGAGGTACGGCTGCCGACCGAGGTGATCGACATCGGAACCGAGGTCGAGCTGCTCGTGGCCAAGGCGTTCGCGGCCTGGGGGCACCCGGGCAGCAGCAGGGTGCTGCGGTTCGGCAACGTGCGCGGCAGTGTGGCCATGCTGCTCGAGCCGGGGTTCGAGCGCGCCCGTGACCTGTGCCGGGCACTCGGTCCCGTGCTGCCGCAGGCCCGCGCCATGCTCGAGCGCACGCTCGCGCGCCCGGCGAACGAGGCGGACAACACATGGAAGGATCGCGTCACCGTTCGTCCGGTCGGGCATGGCTCGGCCGTGCCCACGCGCATGGTCGAGCCGGACGAAGATCGCGTGTCACCGCTGTGGGTGCCGGGTGACTACGAGTATCGCTTCGTGCCGCCGTCGCTCGAGGGCTAGCGCCGCATGCTCAGGCCTCGGTGCCAGCGCGTGGCGCGTGTCGCCGGCACCACTCGTACATCGCCACCGCTGCGGCGGCGCTCGCGTTGATCGATCGCGTCGAGCCGAATTGTGGGATCGACAGCACCGCGCTCACGCACGCGCGCGCTGCGTCGGAGAGCCCCGGGCCCTCCTGCCCGAGCAGCAGCACGCACGCGGCCGGCAGCTCGGCGGCGTGGATCGACTGCGATCCGGGGAGGTTGTCGATGCCGAGGATCGGCAGCCCCTCGGCGCGTGCCCACGCCGCGAGCCCGGGCAGCGTGTCGTGGTGGTGCACGTGCTGGTAGCGCTCGGTCATCATCGCCCCGCGGCGATTCCAGCGGCGGCGGCCCACCACGTGCACGCCGGCGGCCATGAACGCGTTGGCGCTGCGCACCACCGCGCCGATGTTGGGATCGCGGGTCCAGTTCTCCACCGCCACGTGGAACGGGTGCCGCCGCGCGTCGAGGTCGGCCACGATCGCCTCGACCCGCCAGTAGCGGTAGCGATCGATCACGTTGCGGCGGTCGCCGTGTGCGAGCAGCTCGGGGTCGAGGCGCGGGTCGTCGGGCCAGGGCTGCGGGTGCGGCCCCACGCCCGGGACCGCGCCGTGCAGCGGCTCCGGGGTTGCTTCGTCGCTCATCGACCGCGCGCGAGCTCCTCCTGCACCACCTGCTCGAAGCTCTCGAGCGGCTGGGCGCCGCTGAGCAGGCGGCCGTTGATCAGGAAGCCGGGGGTCCCGTTCACACCGTTGGCCGAGCACGCGTCGCTCTCGGCCTGCACTCGTGCCGCGGTCTCGGGGCTGTTGAACGCCTTGCGCCACTTCTTCACGCTCACGCCCGCCTTGCGGGCCAGCCGCTCGAGATCGGCTTCGGTGCGCTCGCGCGGGTTCTGGAACAGGAGGTCGTGCAGCTTCCAGAACTTGCCCTGCGCCTGCGCGGCCACGGCGGCCCGCGCGGCCGGCTCGGCCCCCGGATGGAACTTGAGCGGCAGGTGCCGGTAGAACAGCGCCACGTCGCTCGGGTGGTTGGCGAGGAGCTGGGCGAGGGTCTCCTGCACGCGGCCACAGAACGGGCAATCGAAGTCGGAGCACTCCACGATCACGACCTTGGGGTCCTTGGCGCCGCGCTGCGGCAGACCGGTGGTGACGACCTCGCGACGCACGTCGTCGGCGAGCCGACCGCTGGTGCTCGGACGCGCGGGCGACGGGGCGGCCTCCTTCGCGGCGTGCATGAACGTGGCGTAGAGGTGGGGTCGCGGCACGCCGCCATCGAGCAGGCGCTGCGCGGCGTCGAGCTCGGTCTGCACCTCGGTGCGGAGGTCCGAGAGCGGCAGCGCGCCCGAGAGGAAGCGCCCGTTGATGAACATCGACGGGGTTGCGCGCGCGCCCAGGCGCTGGGCCTGCGCCGCGTCGGCGTCCACGCGCTCGCCCGTCTTGGCGTCGTCGAGCGCGGCCTCGAACCGCGGGAGGTCGAAGCCCAGGCGATTGGCGTAGCCGAGCACGGCGGGGCGGTCGAGCGCGGTCTGGTTCTCGAACAGCGCGTCGTTCATCACCCAGAACCGGCCTTGCTGCATCGCAGCAATCGCCGCTGTCGCGGCGAAGCGGGCGTTGCCGTGCATGGGCAGCGGGTTGTGCTTGATGACCACGCGCAGGTCGTCGGAGTAGAGCTCGGCCAGCTCGTAGAGCGTGGGCACGAGCCGCTTGCTGTACGGGCACTGATAGTCGAGGAACGCGACGATCGTGACCGCCGGCTGCGCGGCGCCGAGCCACGGGTCGCCGGGCTCGTACTCGGCCCGCAGGCGCTCGCCACCGACGAGCTCGTCGTGCTCGCCGCCCACGTCGGCGGCGAGGATCCGCGGGGTGGGACCCCCGGCCGGTGCAGCAGGCTCGGCTGCGGCCTCGGTCGCGAGCGCGGGCTCGTCGGAGGCGGCTCCCACGTAGTCGGAGCCGCTGGCCGGGTCGGTCGACGGCACGCGGGCCGTGGGCTCCTTGGTGCACGCGGGCCCCCACGTGAGCCCCAGCACGACCAGGCCGCCGAGGAAGGACGAGAGACCACGGACCGCGCGGCCTGGGATCGATGAGGGAGGCATCGGCCAGACGCTAGCGGGCGCGCGCCGTCCTCTCAACGGGGGTCGGCCGGATGCGGGTGCTGGCCGTTCCGCGGTCCGCCAGCGCGGTTGCGGAATGGGCGCGGCTCGTCATTCGTCGAGGACGGCGGTACAGCTCTCGCTCGAGGTCGCTCCCATGAAGCTCGTCGTCGCTCCTTCCATCGCATCGCTCCTCTCGCTGCTCGTGTGTGCGTCGTCGTGCGATGACGGCAAGGCGCCCCCGCAGCGCGGTGAGGTGGGGGCCAGGGTCGATGCGAAGGCCGGGGCTGACGCGAAGGCCGGTGCTGACGCGAAGGCCGGCGGCGATGTGAAGGCCGGTGCTGACGCGAAGGCCGGCAGCGATGTGAAGGCCGGTGCTGATGCGAAGGCCGGCGGCGATGTGAAGGCCGGTGCGGACGCAAAGGCCGACGTGGTCGCCGATGCGAAGGCCGGCGCGGACGCCAAGGCGGTGGACCTCGCCGCCGACGCGAAAGCAGTGGATCCAGCCGCCGCCCCCGATACGAAGGTCGAGCCCGGCGTCGACCCGAAGGCCGCCGCCAAGCCCGGTGTCGACGTCGCGTCGCTCTACTGGGCCGAGCCCAATACCGACAAGGGCAAGACGACGGTCGACATCATCGACTCGAAGGAGGCCGAGTCGCTGATGAAGCTCGCGGAGGAGCACGGCAGCCCCGACGGCCTCGAGGCTGCGTTCCCGCCCGATGCCGAGCTCCCGGCCGGGTTCGCGATCGGCGACGAGTGGGTGGTGGCCACGACCACGGGCGAGGCACGCGGCAAGGCGGTGGCCTACGGGGCCTACGGCGGGGCCAGCGAGAGCCACTTCATCGTGGTGCTCGACACCGTCTCGACCGGGCTGACCGCAAAGGCGAGCGCCTGGACCGGCCCGATCCCCAAGCTGCGCGACGTGAAGCCGATCGACATGACCAAGGGCGCCGGCAAGGCACTGTTCGGCGCCATCAAGGACCCGATGACCGCGACGGCGGTCGAGCCCACCGCCAAGAAGGCGCTCGCGCGAAAGCCCATCGAGGCCAAGCACATCAAGGCGATCGAGGGTCACTTCCCCAACGGCTTCACGCACCTCGTGACGCTGACCCGGCCGATGGCTCCGGCCGGGGAGGTCGGCACCGACCACGTGGGCGGCCTGTTCCTGGCCGACGCCAAGGGCCGCGTGGAGGCCATCTTCCCGCCCGCGATGACCATCAACAGCGATGAATTCCTCCACCTCGTGGACCTCGAGGGCGACGGGATCGACGAGGTGGTCTACGACGACAGCTACTACGAGGGCAGCTATCGGCTGCTGTTGACGTGGACTGCGGCCGGCAAGCCCGAGCACCGCACCCTGTCCGGTGACGGAGCCTGAGAGCGCCTGCGCGAACCCCTCGATCCGAGGACGGGCCAGCATTGGCGCAGGCCAGCGGCCCCGGGCGAGAATTCTTTGGGTCGGGCGTGATGGTTGGGCGAGCGAGCGGCACTACCCCCTCGGAATGCGCACCGCGTCGATTGTGCTCGCCTTCGTCCTCGTCCCCTCCGCTGCGTGGGCCGCGTCGGAAGATCCTTGCAACCACGCCGAATACGAGCGGCCGAGGCTGCATCCGACCAACGAGCCCATGGTTCGGGACGGCTGGCTCGCCTTCGAGCTGGGGTACGACGGCGGCTCGCTCACCGACGTGCGTCTGCGGGATGTGGCCGGGCGCGAGATCGAGGCGACCGCGGTCTTCGGCGGCACCACCAGACGTACCTACGAGGTCTTCGATCCGGCGGAGGTGCTCGAGACCGGCAGCTACGAGCTGGTCTTCATGCATCACCCCGATTGCTTCGAGCCGCGGGAGGTCACGATGCCGGTGGAGGTCGGCAGCTTGCTCGCCGAGCCCGTCACCGTGCCGCCGGTGATCACCGAGGTCGACGCGGATCTCTGGAATGGCGACCTCTTGGAGCTCGTGATCGAGGTCGAGGAACGCGGCGAGAGTGCTCCTCCCGCGTGGTTGTTCATCGAGGCCGACTTCGTCGAGGACGACCTCGTGTTCGCACCGCTGGAGTATCCCCTCGCGGAGCTCGATCGGTACTTCGGCGATGGCGAGGAGGTGACAGAGGTCTGCGCCCGCGCCATGTTCTACGACTTGGCCGGTAATCCTTCGTCCACGACCGAGCTCTGCACCACCGAGATCGAGCCCCGCGAGAACGAGCAAGGCCTCTCATGCCACGTGGGTGGCCGTGGATCGCCGAGCTGGGCATTGGGCCTGCTGCTGGGCCTCGCCCTGTATTCTCGCCGCCGCGAGCGAGCGGCGTCATAGCAGCACGTCGGAAGTTCGGGCTATGCTCGGCGCCGCCATGGAGCGCCAGGAGATCCTCGACAAGCACCAGCAGTTCCTGTTCCCGTGCGTGGCGAGCTACTACGAGGAGCCGGTGGTCATCACCGAGGGGCGCGGCTGCCAGGTCAAGGACGTCGACGGCCGCGAGTATCTCGACTTCTTCGGCGGCATCCTCACCGTGTCGCTCGGGCACTGCCAGCCCGAGGTGGTGGAAGCGATCGCCGAGCAGTCGCGGCGGCTCGGTCACACCTCCACGCTCTACCCCACCGAGAACTTGGTGCGGGCCGCCGAGCGCCTGGCCAAGCTGACGCCGGGCGAGCTCAAGATGAGCTTTTGGAGCAACAGCGGCACCGAGGCCAACGAGGGCGCGATCATGCTGGCCAAGGTCTACACCGGCCGGCACGAGATCATCGCGCTGCGCCACGCGTACTCGGGTCGCTCGGCGATGGCGCTCACGGTCACGGCGCACAGCAGCTGGCGGCCGCTGCCCGCAGCAGTTGCGGGGGTCGTGCACGGACACCCCGCGTACTGCTACCGCTGCCCGTTCGGCCAGACGTACCCGAGCTGCGGGGTCAAGTGCGCGACCGATCTCGAGGAGCTGATCCAGACCGTGACCACCGGCAAGCCCGCGGCGTTCATGGCCGAGCCGATCCAGGGCGTGGGTGGGTTCATCACGCCGCCGCCGGAGTACTTCCAGATCGCGGTGGGGATCGTGCGCAAGTATGGCGGCATCTTCATCTGCGACGAGGTACAGACCGGGTTCGGGCGCACCGGCGACAAGTGGTTCGGCATCGAGCACTGGGGCGTGGAGCCCGACATCATGACCTTCGCCAAGGGCATCGCCAACGGCATGCCGGTGGGTGCCGTGATCGCCAAGGAGGAGATCGCCCGCTCGCTCGGGGGCCTCTCGCTCTCTACGTACGGCGGCAACTCGGTCTCGATGGCCGCCACCAACGCCACGTTCGACGTGATGGAGAAGCACGACGTGCCGGCCCGATCCGCGCGCCTCGGCAAGCAGCTGCGCGAGCGGCTCGAGGCGTTCGCGGAGCGGTTCGCGTTCATCGGCGACGTGCGGGGCATGGGCCTCATGCAGGCGATCGAGCTGGTCGAGGACCGCACCACCAAGGAGCCCTCGGCCGGCAAGACCGCCCAGCTCATGGAGGCGGCCAAGCGCGAGGGCCTCTTGCTCGGCAAGGGCGGGCGCTGGGGGAACGTGCTGCGGATTGCCCCGCCGATGCTGATCGGCGAGGACGAGCTGCGGGAAGGGTGCGACCGGCTCGAGCGAGCGCTGGCGGCGGTGAGGTAGCAGTACCGCTGCTCCTACGGCAGCTCGAGCGCCGTCAGCGTCTCCTCGGTGTAGCCGTCACCTTCCCCGAAGCCCGCCACGTCGACTCCGCATGCGCGCATCACCGTGAGCGGGGCCATGCTCGTGTTCTCGCCGTCGCCGCGGTGGTGATAGTTGGTGCGGAGGCTTCCGCCCGCGCTTCCGGCCAGGAGGATCGGCATGTCGCTACGCGAGTGGGTGAAGCCCTCGGAGACCTCGCTGGTGCAGTAGATCCCGCACTGGTCCAGCAGCGTGCCCGTGCCCTCGTGGATCGCGTCGAGCTCGTGGAGCAGCACGCCGAGCTCCTTCATCACGAACTGGATGGAGTCGTGCACGTGGCCCTGATCGCCTTCGCGGTGGGACATGGCGTGGAGACCGTCGGGCGCCCCGATCGGCCAGAACAGCGTGTCGGTCTGCCCGCCCGTGTACTTGTACGTGAACACGCGAGTCAGATCGCAGGCCAGCGCCACCGCGAGCAGCTTGGCCATCAACGCGTTGCGCTGCTCGAGCTCCTCGTGGCCCGACTCGTCGTCGATCTCCTCGGGCTCGTCCGGCAGCGCGCAGCTGCCCAGATCGAAATCGAGCAGGTTCTCGAGGTCGCGCAACCCGTCGAGGTGGGCCTCGAGGCGCATGCGATCGTTCGCGCCCAGGCGGGCCTGCAGGGCCTCCGTGTCCTGCTTGACCACGTCGAGCACGCTACGGCGGGCGCCGACCAGCGCACCGGGGCCCGGTCCTGCCACGCCCCCATTGAACAACCGGCTCCACAGCTTCGCCGGCGAGTGCTCGGCCGGCAAGGGGCTCTTGGGGTCCTCCCACGCCATCCCTCTGAAGTCGTCGTTGCCCTCCATGCCCTTGCGCGAGATTCCGAGCTCGAGCGAGCGGTAGGGCGTGGGGCCTTGCAGATCGTCGGCGGCGATCTGATCGAAGGTGCGCAGGGTGGCACGGCCGTAGTTGCCCGAGTCGGGGTCGAACGAGCCCGACAGCATCAGGCCGCGACCCACGTTGTGAGGGGCGCCGTCGATCTTCAGGCTCAGCCCCGAGACCACGCTGACCTTGTGCTTGACCCCCACGTCGGCGAGCGGCTGCAGGATGCTCTTGGGAGCCCAGTCGTAGCCGGTGGCATCGGGGATCCAGTGCTCGCGGATCATACCGTTGCCCCAGAAGAACAGACCCAGGCGGCGGGGCAGGCTGGTGCCGTCGGCGTGGGCGGTGCCGCTGGTGTTCAGCATTGCTTCGAAGAGTGGCAGGGCGATGGAAACCCCGGCGCCACCCAGGATTCCTCGGAGCATCGTGCGTCGGCTGAGCGTGGTCTTGGTCATGGTGTCGTCTCCTCGAGTAGTCGGGTTGGGTTCACTCGGCCTTCATTGGGCGGCGCCGAGATAGCGGAAGCCATCGGACAGCACGAGCTCGCGCACCAGCGCGCTGAAGCGGTGCCCGGAGGCCTCGAAGTCGTCGGACAGGGCGGTGAGGATCGCGAGCTCGTTGGTGCCGTCGGCGTGCCCGATGGCGAAGCGGTAGGCCTGGCGGGTGATGCAGGCCATGGTGGTGGGATCGTCGCGCATGAGCGTGGCCAGCCCCGGCAGGCCCTCGTAGGCCTGGCCGCCGAGCTCGCCGCTCACATCGAGCGGCAGGCCCAGGTCGTCGTCGCGGTGGCGGCCGAGCCCGTCGAAGTGCTCGAGGCTGAGCCCGATGGGATCCACGTGGTCGTGACAGCCCGCGCACGAGGGGTTCTCGAGGTGCTCCTCGAAGAACTGACGCATGGTCACGTGCTCGTCGGTGTCCAGCGGGATCTCGGTGTCGACGTTGGCGGGCGGGGGTGGGAGGGGGGTGCAGCGCAGGCGCTGCTGCAGGAACAGACCGCGGCGGGTGGGTGAGGTCAGCTGCACGGAGGCGTTGACGGCCAGGAACAGGGCGCTGCCGAAGATTCCAGTGCGCTCCCAGTGGGCAGGGATGGTCGCAGGGGCGAAACCCTCGGCGTCCATCAGCGCGGGATCGGGGGCGGGCAGGCCGTAGAGCGCGGCGAGGTCGGAGGTCACGAACGTCTGGCGGTTGTCGAACAGATTGCGCAGATCGGCGTCGTCCTCGAGCACCAGCTTGGCGATCACGCGCTCCATCTCGCCGCGCATGGCTGCGAACAGCGCGGACGAGGCCTCGGGGTAGAGCTCGGGATCCTTCACCAGGTTGTCGGCCGCCTGGAGGTTCAGCAGCTCATCGAAGAAGGTGGCGAGGGCTTTGGCGGCACGGGGATCGGCGAGCATGCGATCGACCTGCGTCGCGACGTCCTCCGCGGTTTGCAAGCGACCGGCCGCGGCTGCGTCCAGCAAGGCGTCATCGGGGGCCGAGGCCCACACGAATGCCGCGAGGCGCCCGGCCATCTCCCAGTCGGTGTAGCGCTGGCGCTCGGGTGCATCCGGATCGGGCTCGCCGATCTCGACGATGTAGAGGAAGCTCGGTGATTGCAGCACGCCCGCGGTGGCGAGCTCCAGCCCCAGCCAGGGATCGTCGGGGGCTGCCTCATGGGCGAGCGCGACATAGCGACCGAGCTCGTCGCCGTCGAGCGGGCGGCGCCAGGCTCGGCGCCCGAACGCGGACAGGAACGCCTCGGCGCAGCTGTCGTCGAGCGTCGGATCGCAGCCGACGAGCGCGGCGCGGCCCTCGGGATCGTCGAACGCCTGGTGCACCACGTCGATGGTCGTGGCCTCGTAGCGCTGCACGCCAATGCTCGTGGTCGTCACCTGCGATGCGCCGACGGTGGTGAAGAGCTCCGCCACGAGATCGGGGTCGAGATCGCTGCTGATCACGATCTCGGAGCCCAGGAGGTCGCGGATCGAATTGACGAGCTGGAGCCGGGTCAGGCGGCGCAGGCCCGAGCGGCCAAAGCTGCCTTCGGGCTCGCCATCATCCTCGCTGCCATCGCCGGACTCGTCGCCGGTCTCTGCTCCGGTTCCTCCGGTATCGTCGGCAGCTTCTGCAGGGTCGAAGCCCGAGACGCCGGTATAGCAACCCGTGGTGGCGCAGAAGGTGAGAGCGAAGAGCCGATTCATGCTCTCAACCTACTGGGTGCCAGGTAGGCCGACAATCGGCCAAGATCCCGAATCTGCTGAATTATTCGTGTCGGTCGAATGACCGACCCCCGCGGCCGAGCGGCAGCCGCAAGAGCAGCATCGCGGTGCCGCGGGGGTCGACCGCAGGAGTCACGAGGACTCCGGAGCGCAACAGGAGCGGCGCGCGATCGAGCCCTGCGCGGACTCGGTCGGCTCGTGCTCGGCGGGAGGACACGGCCAGCCGGATCACGCCAGCGATGGCGAGGGCCGCTCCCACGCCGAGCGTCAGTCCGCCTGCGACGTCGAGGCGGAGGATCTGTCGGTCGAGCGTGTGGAAGCGGTCGTAGTCGGTCTGATCGTCGAGCCTGCCCTGCCGGGCGCCGGCGATGCCGAGCAGCACCGCACCTGCTCCGAGGGCCACGCCTCCCGTGGCGACGAGCGCGATGCCGAGGCCGTCGCGACGCGGTCGTTCGGGCGCGGGCTCGGTGAGCGGAGCCGGCTCGATTGCCAGGATCTCGGGCTCCGGCGCGACCTCGTCCGTGGTTTCGGCCCGGGCTGCGAGCTCGTCGCGGCAGCGCGTCTCGTTCTGCAGTGCGGCCTCCCGCGAGGCGCCCGTGGCTCCGGTGTCGACGAAGCGGCGATAGAGCTCGATGGCCGCCTCGCAATTGCCCCTGCTGCGTTCGGCCTGGGCCCAGGCGTAGAGGTACTGCGGCGACGGGTGCAGCGCATATGCGCGTTCGAAGTGCTCGATCGCGCCGGCGTAGTCGGCCTTCGCGTAGTCGGCCAGCCCCACCTCGAGCTCGCGCTCGGAGGCCTGCACCGCCTCGCGATCCGGCGCCACGGCAAGGGCAGGCCGCGGCGCGGCGGTAGTGAGGCTGGCCACGAGCGTGGCGAGCAGGGCGAGGCGGTGAGGAAGCATTCGGCGTCAGGTGGGAGGCAGCGGGGAATCGAGATCGATCGCGCGCGTCGCCGGGCTCGACGACGAGCGTCGCCGAAGGGTCTTGCGGCGCTTGGAGGGCAGCGCGACGGGGGCATCGTCGCCGGGCTCGACCTCGGCGGTGGGGACGGCGGTGGGAAGAGAGGTGGCGGCGCTGGCCTCTGGGGTGGTCTCTGGACCTGCAGGCGGCGTCGAGGGGGCGCGCTCGCCCGAGGTGGTCGGCATGGTGGTGGGCACCGCTCGCTCGTCCACGGTGGCCTCGCGCGGAGCATCATCGCGGCTCGATGCGAGGTAGAGCCCGCCGCCTCCGAGCGCCAGGCCCAGCGTCAGCCCGAGGCCCACCCCCGCCCATGGCACGCGGCGGCGGGGCGCGGTGGGTCCTGGGGGCTCTGGCTCGGTCGCTGGCTCTGGCTTGGATCGCGGCGCGGCCATCCCCACTGGCGCGATGGTCTCGGTCGGCAGCGTGTGCCGCTCGTCGGGCATCGGCGACCCGCCGCCGCGAAACTGCCGCGTCGTGGCTTCGCGCGCTTGGGCGTCGGCCGCGTCCTCTTCATCACCGAACAGCTCGTGCATGAGCGCGACGACCGTGCGCGCCGAGGTGGCGAGCCGGTGCTGTCGCGCGTGCTCCTCGAGCTCGGCCTGCAGCGCATGCGCGCTGGGATGACGCTGCGCAGGGCCGCGCGCGAGCGCCCGCGCTACGATGCGCTCGAGGTCGTCGGGCACGTCGGGCCGCAGCGCGCGGGGCGACGGCGCCTCTTCGCGTGCGATGCGATGGATGATCGCGATCTCGCTGTCGCCGTGGTGCAGCCGCTGGCCCGTCAGCATCTCCCACAGGAGCACGCCCACCGCGTACACGTCGCTCCGCCGGTCGATCGCCTCGCCACGGCACTGCTCGGGCGACATGTAGCCGAGCTTGCCGCGCAGCGTGCCCGCCTCGGTCGAGACCATCCCCGTGCGTGCCTTGGCCACGCCGAAGTCGGCGAGCTTGACCGCACCCTCGAACGAGAGCAGCACGTTGCTCGGCGAGACGTCGCGGTGCACGATGCCCAGCGGGTGTCCGTCGGGGCCGATCCGGGTGTGGGCGTGGTGTAGGCCCGCACACAGGCCCCCTACGATCGCCACGATCTCGTCGAGCGAGAGCCGCCGCCCCTGCGCGTTGGCCTTGCGCATCACCTTGTGGAGGTCGCGGCCGCGTACGTACTCCATCGAGTAGAAGTACGAGCTACCGTCCTCGTCCACGTCGTAGACGCTGGCGATGTTGGGGTGGTCGAGCGTGGCGGCGAGCCGGGCCTCCTGGAAGAAGCGGGCGATGAACTCGGCGTCCTCGGCCAGGTGGGGGAGGATCTGCTTGACCACCACGAGCTTCTCGAACCCGCCCAGCCCGCGCGCGCGCGCCAGGAAGATCCGGGCCATGCCACCCGCGCCGATCTGCCCGAGCAGCGTCAGCTTGCCCAGCACGGTCGGAGCGGTGACCGCCACGCTGCCCGGCCCGCTCCCCTCCATCCTCACGATCGTACGCGGACCGCGACGCGGCGATCAACCCGGGCGAGCCACGCGGTGCGCGAGCGCGGCGCGGGAGTGGATGCCGAGCCGCTCGAAGATCCGCTCGAGGTGCGTGGCCACGGTGCGGCGGCTGATGCCGAGCGTCTTGGCGATCTCGGCGTTGGTCAGCCCCTGGGCGACCGCCACGGCCACCTCCCACTCGCGCGCCGAGAGCCCGAGCTGCGGGGCTTCCGGCGCGGCCGCGTGCGGCGCGGGTTGGGGCACGGGCGACGGGAGCACCGGTTGCTGGGGAAACGGCTCGTCCTGCGTGATCACGATCTGCAGCACCACGTCGGCGATCTGGATCTTGTCGCCGTGGTGCAGCGCGATCACGTCCACGCGCTCGCCGTTGAGCCACGTGCCGTTCTTGGCGCCGAGGTCGACCAGGTTGAGCGTGCCGCCGGCCCCACGGGTGATGCGGGCGTGCTTGCGCGACACGCCGAACACGTCGAGCTGCACATCGGCCTCGCGGCTGCGGCCAATCACGAGCACGTCGCGGTCGATGGGCACGCTGCGGCCGGGCACATCGCCGCTGACGACCACCAGGTGGGCGCGCCGCGGCGCCGTGGGCAGCGCGGCCACCTCGCGGGTGCGCGTGAGCTCGTCGCCCATCGGACGAGCGTACCACCGCCTGCGCTTGACACTCGCGATCGCGTCCGTGATAGCTTGATCACGTGACGTCGGCGCGAGCCCGGGTGCTGCGCCGGGCCCTCGTGCCCGCGTTCGGGGGCATGCTCGCGGCGGGGCTCGGGGCGCTCGGGTGTCACAACGTGTTCACGTGCGCGCAGGACGAGCAGTGCCGACTCGATGGCGCTCAGGGCGTGTGCGAGCTCGACGGCTTCTGTTCGTTTCCCGACGGCAGCTGCCCCTCGGGGCGGCGCTATGGCCAGCACGCCAGCGCGGCGCTGGCCGACGCCTGTGTGGTCGAGCCGGTGGCCACGTCCGACGGCACCACTACCGCGGGCGATGCGACGCTCACGAGCGAGGGTGACTCGCTCTCGGCCGACGGCGGCACGAGCATGGGGGCGAGCGCGAGCGCGAGCACCGACGCGAGCACGGGCGGCCCGATCGTCGACACCGAATTCGATCCGTGTGAGGGCCTCGTCGATTCCGACCCCGTGGTGGCCAACGCCAATGACCAGGTGATCGAGGGGTTGCGCATCATCGCCAATGGTGGCCCCGGCATCGTGGTGAGCCACTTCGATGGTGTGACGATCCGCAATTGCGAGATCCACCAGATCGACGGCCCCGGCATCTCGTTCAGCGACGCCCACCACATTCGCATCGAGGACGTGGTGGTGGTGCACGATGCCGCGCCGCGGTCCGGCTCACACCTCGACGACAACCAGATCGGCATCGAGGGGAGCAACAGCAACGACGTGGGGATCTCGCGGGTGAGGCTCGAGGACGGCTCGAGCGGCATCGAGCTCGAGTCCACCCCCGGAGCCCAGCTCTCGTTCATCGAGGTGCACGACGTGCGCGGGCCAGGCAATGCGGCTTGCGTGCGCGTGCACGAGAGCGACCTGGCGAGGATCGAGGACTTTTCGTGCGAAAACGACCTCCATGATAGCCGGCCAGAGCATCTGATTGCGATCGATGACTCGTCGAACGTCACGGTGAGTCGCGGCCTGCTCGACGGCCACAACAGTCAGTTCGGCTACGGCATCTACTTCATCCAGAACCCCCGCCAGGCCTCGGGGGGCCTGGTGGAGGACGTCGACGGGATCCGCCAGACCAACGGCGCGTTCTCGTGCTTCGACTTCGGCGCCGACATCACGTTCCGGCGCACCCGCGCGCGCGAGAACATCTGCGATATCGTGACGGTGGAGATCCCGGACTGCGTGGAGCCGGGGACTACCGGGTGCAAGCCGGGTTCCGGCGGCATCACGTGGAACGCCTCGCGCAGCGCGAGCGAATCCATCAACAACAAGATCGAGGATTCCGTCTACTTCGATCTGTGCGACGACCCCACGTACGGGGAATTCATAATCGAGACCGGCGACCTCGTGGAAGAAGATTTCGAGCCGAGGGCGCCGATTCGGATCACGGGGTGCTGGGAGCCATGAGCCTGCGCGATCGTTCGATCTTCCGCCATCGCCACGTGGTCCTGCCGGTGATCCACGTCGTGGACGAGGCGCAGGCGCTGCGCAACGCTGCCATCGCCCGGGACGCCCATGCCGATGGGGTGTTCCTCATCAACCACGGAATGCGATGGGACGAGCTGCTGCGGATCCATGCCATCGTCGACCGCGCCTTCCCGAGCTGGTGGGTCGGCGTGAACTGCCTCGAGATCCAGCCTGCGGAGGTGTTTGCGCGAATTTCCAGCGGTGTTGCCGGGGTCTGGGTCGACGACGCCGGCGTGCGTGAGGACCAACTCGAGCAGATCGACGCCGCCGCCGTGGCGCGTGCACGGACGGCCGCTGGCACCGCGGCGCTGTACTTCGGCGGTGTCGCCTTCAAGTACCGGCGTCCCGTCGAGGACGTCGCGCGAGCCGCTCGTATCGCCGCGGGCTACATGGACGTCGTCACCACCAGCGGGCCTGCCACGGGGCAGGCGGCGGATGTGGCGAAGATCCGGACGATGAAGGCCGCGCTCGGGGCGACGCCGCTGGCGATCGCCAGCGGGATCACGCCGGAGAACGTCGGTGACTATCTCCCGGTGGCGGATTGTTTCCTCGTCGCTACCGGCATCTCCAGATCGTTCGAGGAGCTCGATCCGGCGCGGGTGCGGGCGCTGATCGATCGTGTGCACGACTATCGTCCGCCGCTCCCGCCCCCTTCCCTGGCCCGCGGCCAGCGCTACTGGATGCACGCCGAGGACGCACTGCCGTCCGACTGGGCCCAGCGCGAGATCTACGGACAGCCACTGATCGGCCGCAGCTTGCGGGACGTCGCCGGACGGATCTCGCTGTGGAACGCCTGCGATGCGGTTCTCCTGCGAATGTTCGATCGTCACGTCGAGGGGCTGGCGATCGCCGAGCTGCTGCGTGCCGCCGACTGCCCTCTCGACGGCCATTACAGCGAGTGGCGTGCCGAGTCTACGACCCCGATCGAGGATGGCTACCTGCGCTGTCTGCGGCTGCGTGCGAGCCCCGGGCACGTCGACGGATCGCGGATCGACCTGGTCGCTGCGATCGAGGGCTTCTTGCGCGCCGAGAAGACGCGCTGCGAGCACGAGGACATCGAAGCGCAGCTATGTCGGATCTATGGCGAGCTCGCCCCGGAGCGTGAGCGCGACCCTCGATTTCATCACATCGACTACCCGTGCTTCGATACCGGGACCATGGGCGTGGGCTTCGGGCTGCTCGTGCACGGCGATATCTGGGTGTGGAGCCGGGTCGTGCACTATCACAAGTGAATGGGCACGAATGAATGGGGCCGCCGATTCGGATCACTCAAGGTACCGGCTTCGGCGGCGATTCCAACCCGGCGCGGAAGCCCGTGATCTCCCGTACCAGCTCCGCATCACCGGTTGCCTCTCCCTCGGCCTGCGCCGCCAGCTCCCGCGCGCGCTCGGGGCGGAGGCTCGCGAGCGCGCGGGCGAACTCGAGGCGACGTACGGCTCGCTCGCGGGCGGGTCGCTCGAGCGCTTCGGCCATCGGCAGCGCCTCGTCCATGTCGCGTAGGCCCGCCTCCACCTCGCCCGCTTGCACGAGGATCAGCGCGCGGCCCTCGAGCGCCTCGAGCACGTCGGGGTGCCGCTCGCCGCGGGTCGCTCGCATGATCTTCACGGCCTGGTCGGCGTGCTCGCGGGCGCCCGGTAGATCGCCGCGGAGCTGGGCGATGCGGGCGAGCACGCGGTGGGCTGCGCCCACACCGGGGTGGTCGTCGCCGAAGCGGGCGCGTCGCAGCTCGAGCGAGCGGCGGGCGTGGATCTCGGCCTCGTCGAGGCGGCCGAGGTCTTGCAGCACCACGGCGAGGTTGTTGGTGAAATCGGCCACGGCGGGGTGCTCGGGGCCATAGCTGCGCACCGCGGCCGCGACCGCCTGCTCGAACGGCTCCACGCACGCCGACCCGCGGTTTTGCGAGTAGCACACGGCCGCCAGCGCGTTGAGCAGCGCCGGGTACTCGGGGTGATCGAGGCCGTGCGACGCCAGGAACAGCTCGGTCGAGCGCTGGTACTCCGCCTCGGCCGCCCCGAAGTCGCCGGCCACGTAGTGAGCGTTGCCCAGGCCCCGGTGCGCCATGCCGGTGATCGAGTGCTCGGGGCCGTGCACGACGATCGACAGGTCGAGCGCCTCCTGGCAGCGGGGCAGCGCGGCCTTGGGCTCGCCCTTGTCGGCGAGCATCATGCAGAGCGTGAGGTCGAGCTCGATGGCGTCGTTCATGTCGCCGCCGCGGCGGCGCACGCCGGCCTCGGCCAGCCGACCCCAGCGCTCGGCCTCCTCGTAGCGCGAGAGGCTCACGCCGATGAGCGACACGAGATCGGTCGTGGCGGCGACGAGCACCTCGTCGTGATGCGAGGCCACCGCTTCATCGACCGCCGCATGCAGCGAGGCGAGCGCGAGCTCGTCGTCGCCCGCGGTGGTGGCGAGCTGGCCCACCACCAGCGCGGCCTCGGCCCGCAGCGGCGGCCAGTCGAGCGCGGCGGCGCGCTCCGTGACTGCGCGCGCATCGGCGAGCCCGTCGCTCGCATGCCCGGTGTTGCCCTGGGCCCTGGCGCGAGCCAGGCGCGCGCGGAGGGCCTCGACCTCCTCGGCCACGCTGGGATCGCCGGGCGGTGCGAAGCCGGCCATGAGCCGCTCGGCGCTGTCGCACTCCTCGAGCGCGGGCAGGGCCGCCACCGCGCCGATCGAGCGTGCGACGGCCTCGCGATCGGCGTGGGCCAACAGCTCGGTGGTGGCGGAGAGCGCTGCGAGCCGCTGATCGAGGCAGGACATGCGGCGATCGAGCAGCTCGCTCGACTGCTCGTGACGCACGTGGGTGGCCTCGCATGCGCTGCGGTAGCCCTCGAGCCAGCGCTCGGCGTAGTCGTCGAGCTCGCGCTCCACGGTGTCGCGGCTGATGGCGGCGAACAGGGCGTCCACGCGACCGAACGCGGCCCGCATGGCGTCGCGGCGCTCGTCGTCCCATGCGCCGGCCATGCGCGTGGGGCCGCCGGCGCAGGGATCCTCGGCTTGCTCGGAGAAGCGGGTGGCGACTCCGGCGGAGAGCGCCGCGATCGCGACGGCGCCGAGGCCCACCGCGAGCACCCGCCGACGCGTGCGACCGGGGTCGCGATCGATCGCGGCCAGCAGCGCGTCCATGCTGGGGAAGCGATCCTCTTCGTGTAGCGACAGCCCGCGCCGCAGCGCACGGCGCAAGAACGCCGGCACGTCGCGCGGCGGCGGCTCGCGCAGCTCGCCCTTGCACACCGCCATGGCGAGCTGCGCTCGCGTCTCGCCGGCGAACGGCCGCTGGTCGTAGAGGGCCTCCCACAGCGTCACGCAGAACGAGAACTGATCGGAGCGGGCATCGGGGGCGTGGCCGCGGAATTGCTCGGGCGCCATGTAGGCCGGCGTACCGGCCAGCGCGCCCGTCTCGGTGAGCTTGATGGAGGTGCTGTCGTTGCCGAGCAGGAGCTCGATCTCGGCCGAGGACTCGAGCCGCGCCGTCTCGCTCTTGCTGCGCGCGAGGCCGAAGTCGACCACGCGCACGCGACCGTCGCGACCGACGAGCACGTTCTCGGGCTTGAAGTCGCGGTGCACGAGGCCCTGGTGGTGGGCGGCTGCGAGGCCACGGCCGGCCTGGTGGAGCACGGCGACCAGCTCGCGCCACGGTCGGGCTCGCTCGCGCCGCCACTGGCCGAAGGTCTGGCCCTCGATGAGCTCCATCGCCACGTAGAGGTGGCCCTGGTAGCTGCCGACCTCGTGCACGGTGCACACGTTGGGGTGCGCGAGGCGGGCCATCGCCTGGGCCTCGCGCAACAGACGGGCCTGGCCCTTGGTGTGCTGGGGGCCGTGGGTGGCGTGCAGGAGCTTGATCGCGACGCGGCGATCGAGGTCGCGATCCCAGGCCGCATAGACGACCCCCATGCCGCCCGAGCCGATGCGCTCGAGGATCACGTAGCGCCCGACGGTCTCGCCGGGGGTGAGGGGGTTGCGCTTCTCCGAGTCGTCGTCGTCGGCGACGGAGAGGTCACCGTCGACGACGGTGGGCGAGCCGAGCTCGCCGTCGACGACAGTGGGGGTGGTGATGGCGGGGGGGCGCGACACCGGAGGGGAGGATAGCGCGGATGGGGTGGGGGACGCGGGGCCCCAATCGGGACGGCGTCACGAGCGAGGGTGTCTGCGCTCCGGCTCGATGATCGCCGTCGCCCATCACCACGCCCCGCTCGCCCGCAGGTGCGCCACCGTTCGCTCGATCCCTTCCGCCACGCTCACCTTCGGCACATACCCCAGATCCCGCTGCGCCTTCGCGATCGAGAAGAAGTGATCGGTGCACAAGTACCGGATCGTGAAGCGGCTGAAATTCCCTTCGTTGCCGAGCGACCCGCCCTTGAGCGTGTCCCACGCTTCCTTGATCGCCGCGACCGGGTACGCCACCGCGAACGGGATCCGCCCCCGCGTCTTGGGCAGGCCCAGCGCCACCAGCACCGCATCGACGAACGCGAAGAACGCCATCGGCTCGCCGTTGGTGATGAAGTACGCCTGTCCCGCGAGCGGCGAGCCATTCGCGAGCCGCTCCGCCGCGGCGACGGTGGCATCCACGAGGTTGTCGATGTATGTGAAGTCCGAGCGCTTGTCGTCGCGACCCACGCCCACCTTGAGCTTGCCGGCGCGCGCCCGCTGCAGCAGCGCGGGCAACAGGCGCTGGTCATGGGGTCCGAACACCACGTGCGGGCGCAGGGCGCAGGTGGCCACGCCACCATCGCCGTTGGCGGCCAGCACGTCCTTCTCGGCGGCGACCTTGGAATCGGCGTAGGGCGCCTGCGAGGCCGCGGTGTAGGGCAGGCGCTCGTCGCCGTCGACGATGTCGCGGCCCTCGTAGACCACGCTCGCCGAGCTCATGTACACGAGCCGACTCACCCCGGCGTCGCGGCACGCCGCGAGCACGTTGCGGGTGCCGCCATGGTTGACCTCCCAGACCAGCTCCTCCTTGTTGCGCCGGGTGTGCACGAGGGAGGCGTTGTGGATCACCGTGTCGACCCCACGGCAGAGCGCGGTCATGCGTGCCGCATCGCGCACGTCGCCGGTCTCCCAGCGTATGTCGTCGCGCCATCGCTCGCCCCCGATGTCGACCGCGACGACCGAGCGACCGCGGTCGGCGAAGGCATCGACGAGGTGGCGGCCGATGAAACCGGAGGCGCCGGTGACGAGCGTGGTGGGAGCAGCGGAGGTCATCGATGGCTCGCGGCGAAGCATAGACGAAGAGCACCCGCGTCGGCGCATCCGAGGGTGGGGGCTATCGTCCCCGCCTACGCGGCCTCACGCATGCGAGCACGACGAGCACCAAGCCCAGGAGGCTCGGCGCCTGCGGTGCGACCACGCAGCTGCCCTCGCAGTCGCCCACGCACGGTCCCTCACGGCGGATCTCGACGCCGGCCCCCTCCGCGACGCATGCGTTGGCGTACGTCTCACCGTCCTTGCCGCACACGGGCGCGTAGACCTCTGGACACACCGCTCCGGCGTCGAAGCCCGTCGCGCCCGTGGTCGTGCCGCTCTCCGACGCGCCGGTCGAGCCCGAGGAGTCGCTCGTGGTCCCGGAGTCGTCGAGCGCTCCCGTGCCGTCGGTCGTGGTCGTGGTGCTCATGCGCTCCCCGAGCCCCGAGCTTAGCAAGGAGCGCGGCTCGGGTACGCTCGCGCGCTCCGCTCGCGCTTGCCGCGGGCCTGCGATAGACCATCGAGCATGTCGCTTCGCGCTCGACCTTCATTGCTTGCATGCTCGCTGCTCGTCGTCGCCTGCGGTGACGACGGCCCGGGCCAGGATCCCTCCACCAGCACCTCGGAGAGCCTCGGCTCGACCACCACCGCCGCCGCCGACACCACGAGCGTCGGCTCGCTCGACGGTACGAGCTCGGGCACCACCGAGCCGACCGACGCCAGCTCGGGCACCACCGGCGGGCCGTGCCCCGCCGTGGATCCCGGCAACGACCACCCGCTGCTCGACTCCTATGATCTCGACGGCGACGATCTCTACCCCGAGGGCATCGCGTGGGACCCCGCGACGCGCTCGTTCTACGTGGGCAGCCTCGAGCGCGGCACCGTCACCCGCGTCGACGCCGACGGTACGCAATCGATCCTCGCCGAGCCCGCGATCGCCGGTTGGTCCACCGTGGGCATGAAGGTCGACCCAGACGCGCGCCGGCTGTTCGCATGCGCCACGGCGGCCGAGATCGACGGCACCGACGAGGTGTGGATCTACGATCTGGACGGCTGCGGCCTGGTGGAGCAGGTCGATCTCACCGTCGCGGCTGACGGTGCGCGCTGTAACGACCTCGCGCTCGCACCCGACGGGGCTGCGCTCGTCACGGATCCCGGCCAGGGCAACGTGTACCGTGTGATGCCGGGGCAGGCGCCCGAGGTCTGGGCGCAGGACCCGTTGCTCGACCCCGAAGGCCCGCTGCCGTTCGGGCTCAACGGGATCGCAGTCACGCCCGACGGCGCGTTCGTGGTGGCGGTCAATCTCACCGCGCAGCGGCTGGTGCGGATCGACCTCGCCGATCCCACCGGCGTGACCGAGATCGCGCTCACCGGCGACCCGCTGCCCCAGGGCGGCGACGGCGTGGTGTTCCGCGACGGCGACGACGTGCTCTACGTGATGCGCGACACCGAGGTGCTGCGGGTCGCGCTCGCGGACGACTACACCACCGGCGACATCACCACGCTCACCGTGCCCGCGATGCCCTCGGGCATTACCACCGCCACGGTCGCCGAGGGCGAGGTGTACCTCACCGAAGGGTCGGCGGTGGCCCGAACGTTCGACCAGCCGCCGGAGCTGCCGTTCCAGATCGTGCGGCTGACGGACTGACGACTCGCTTCGACAGGCCACTCCGGCTCGCGCGCGACCAAGACAATTCAGTCTTCCGAGCGCAGGGCCGCCTCGACGCGCTGGAGCAGCCGCTCCCGCATGTCAGGCTTGGCCCCGGCGAGCAGGAGGAAGACGCGGACGATCGGCAAATAGGGCTGCATCGCCGCCGTCAGCGTTGCAGGGGCTATGCCGGCCAGCCGCGCATACTCGGCCTGCAGAGCCGAATTGACCGTGGCCCGCTCCGGATCGTCGGCGTGTTCCGGGTCGAGCTCGGCAATCAGGACATGGCACTGTGCAATCTCGTAGGCGGCGGGCGCACGAGTCGCGCCAAGCCAGTCGATCAGTCTCGGACCCTGCGCCGTCATGATCACGTTGTCGGGGCGAAGATCGGAATGGCACAGCACGTCCTCGGGCGCGAGGTGCTCGATCAGCGCAAGGACGCCGGTGATGATGCGCTCCGGAAGCACGCTGCCGACGAACCGCAATCTGGCGTCCATCGCCTCGCGCAGCGAGGGTGCGTCCGGCGGCGGTGGCGTCTTGTGAACGGCAAGGCAGAGCGTCGCAAGGATTGCGCCCGCTCGTTCACGCGTGATGGCGCCGGTGCGCATAGCCTGCGTCAGGGTCGGCCCATCGAACCGCGGCAGCACGATGCCGAAGCGGCCGTCCAGGGTGACTTCGCCGAGCACCTCCGGCGCTGGGCCGCCGGCGGCAAAGACCGCGCGGGTCATTTGCGTCTCGTACTGGACGACCCACTGCGGGATACCTGGCCTGGACAGCTTGACGACCTGGCCGGGCGCCCAGGCGTGGACCTCAGCGAAGACGCCCTCGCCGAGCTTCTCTCCCAACGATCCCTGCATGTCCGTTCTCCGCCGTGCAGAGGAAACACCGGCGGCGAGCAAAAAGGAACCCCTCCCGTCGCGGGCCGCCGGACACTATGATCGCCTTTCAACCTGCAAAGTGGAAGAAAAAGAAGGGTTCCTTTTTCAACCCCGATCCGACGGGTAGACGCAGGTAGGGGCCCACCGCGCGCGGCAGCCAGGCCCTGGCATGCAGATAGACCTTCACGCACTCGCGCCATGGTCTGCCCGAGCGTGCGGTGCGGGATCATCGAGTGCTGGTGCCCTAGCGAGCGCGGTACCATCACCCATGATCTCGGCGCTCCTCTTGGCCACCATCCTCGCCGTGACCCCGCGCTGGTCGTTCGAGGACGCGTACGACAACGTGGAGGGCGGTGCCTGGTACATGGGCCAGGACAACACCACCGCCACGCTGGCGTGGGGCGAGTCGTACGTGATGAGCGGGCTGGCGGCGATGTTCCGCGCCACCGGCCACCCGCTATACCTCGAGCGACTGGCCGCACACGTGGACGCCGTGCTCGCGCAGCGCGACGACGCGGTGGGAGCCACCGACTACCGCGGGATCTCCGGCGCGTGCTGGCACAACACCAGCTACCAGGATGGCGGCGAGCCGTACTGCTACGCGGTGCACACCGGGATGATCGTCTACCCCATGCTCGAGTACGTGGTGGCGATGCGCGAGGCCTCGCGCTTCGAGGACCGCGTGGCGGCCGACGGCGAGACGCTGGGACAGAAGGCCGATCGCTACCTCGCGGCGGCGCAGGAGTCGGTGGCGTTCCACGAGTTCGAGTGGAACGACGCCGGCTACTACGAGTTCGCCTCCGACGCCACGTTCCTCGACTTCGCCGGTCAGGACCAGCCGCTCAATCAGTCCAATGCGCTCGGGCGCGTGCACGTGCTGCTCGGTCTGCTCGCGTCGAGCGATGACGACTGGGCCAAGGCCACTGCACTCGCCTCGCGCATGCAGTCGATGATCACGGTGGGGGGCGATGGCGCGTACCTGTGGAACTACTGGGGCGGCCCGTTCGCAAGCGATGGCGAGGATGTCTCGCACGCCGCGATCAACGTCGACTTCGCGACGCTCTGCGGCACGCTCGGTATCGTGTTCGACCTCGACGACGTCCAGGGCTTCGCCAACACCTTCATGGAGCGCGTGTACGTCGACGACGCCACCTTTGCAGATCGGGTGGGGGGTGGCTCGACCAATGATCCCGCCTACCGCCCGCAGGTGGCTCGCTGGCTCGCGCTGGCGCGCTTCCGGGCCGGTGTATACACGGCGGTGCGCGATCTCTACGACGCCGACTATCCGCCGGGCGACGTGGGCTCGGGCTCGCTCTTGCTCGGCTGGGCGCTCTTGGCCGAGCACGAGCCGCGGCTCTGCGCGCCGTACTTCTACGTGGCCGACTGGGACGACCAGGGCGACGTGCGCCAGGCCACTGCCTACGGTGCCAACGTCCTCACCGTACCGCCCGAGCTCTCGCAGCCGTGTGCGGTGGAGGTGACCTTCGACGCCGAGCGCAGCACCGACGTGGAGCAGTGGGATGGCGAGGTCTACCACCGCGGCGCCACCTGGCGCGCGAGCACGGGCTTCGTGACGCGTCACCTACCGTACGAGCCCACGTGGCCGTTCGTCTACGACGGCACCGGCGTGCTGTTCCAATTCGACGACGACTTCGTCGCGGGCCAGGGCATTCGCGTGGCCGAGCCGCGCGTGCTCGTGGCACCCACGATCGAGTCCGAGCCCGAGCTCGATGCCACGGTGGCGGTAGAGTGGTCCTACGCTCCGCAAGGCACCGGCGACGCGCCGTACTGGTGGTCGCTCGCGGATTCCCCCGGCGATGCCGACGTCGATCCCGAGACGGGCGTCGTCACCTGGACCCCCCAGGCCGCAGGCAGCTACTCGTTCAGGCTGCTGCTCGAGAACGACGTGGACCATGCCGAGCAGGACTTCGTGCTCGAGGTCGCGGAGGTGGCGCTCGACGAGTCCGGCACCGGCGAGCCGACCGGCTCGACCACCGCGGGCACGAGCGCGGCCGATGCCACCGACGAGGGCGGTACCACGACGGCCGAAGAAGGCGAGACCGGGCTCCCGGGCGGCTCGGGAGCGTCCGACGAGCCCTCCGGCTGTGGCTGCCGCACCCGCGGCTCGTCGGCGACGTGGCCCGCGTGGCTCTTCGTGCTCGTGTCGTTGCGGCGCCGTCGCTCGCGGTGATTCATGGCGGCCCGACGAACCCGTCGGGATCCGCGAGCCACGTGTCGACCTCGGCCACCAGCTCTTCGTCCTGCCCCTGCGCATGCTCGCGCGCCGAGCGAGCCACCGTGAGCGCGCGCGGTCGCTGCTCTGCGGACCACAGCGCTCGCGCCAAGAGCAGCTCCACGCCCGCCGTCCAGCGCACCGGCGCGGCCTCGAACCCCGCCAGCGCGGCCTCGCACGGCCCGATCGCAGCCTCGGCCCGCCCGGCCCCGAGCTCGCTGCGACAAAGGCCCTTGAGCGCATAGTGGGTCATGGGGTGGCGCTCGCCCACGGTGGACTCGAAGATCTCCCGCGCCCGCACGAGCTCGGGGCGAGCTTCCGCCCATGCACCGCGCTCGACGAGCGCATTGCCGAGGTTGAACCGCGAGATCCCCACGTCGACGTGATCCTCGCCGAGCAGCTCGAGCTTCACGGCCAGCGCGGCGCGTAGGTGCTCGACGGCCGCGTCGAGCCGACCCAGCGCACCGTCGAGCACGCCGAGGTTGTTGAGCAGCCAGCCGCGAATCGTGGGATCGCCGGCGCGCTCGACCGCGGTGCGGGCCGCGAGCGCGAGCACCTCCGTCTCGCCGTCGTGCTCTGCCCTCGCCCGCGCGAACACCAGCCACGTCCAGACGGTGGCCACCCGCCGGTCGTCGCCGACCGTCGCGGCCAGCTCGAGCGCCTCGGCGAGCGTGGCTTCGGCGGCCTCGGCCTCGCCGACCGCGGTCTGTAGCCGTCCGAGCGAGACCAGCGCCTCGGCGTAGGCCGGAGCGTAGCCGAGCGCCCGCGCTTCGTCGGTCGCCTCGCGGGCCAGCGCGAGGCCTCCCGCGAAGTCGCCCGCGTCGTGCCGGGTGTCGGCCTCATCGATGCGCTCGCGCAGCGACGCGATGCGGGTGCGTAGTGTCGGATCATCGGGCAGCGTCTCGGTCGCGACCGCCTCGAGGTCCGCGCACTCCTGCAGCGGCGGGAGCTGCCATGCGAGGATGGTCCGCTGGACGAGCTGCGGGCCATCGGCGGCGCCCACCAGCGCATCCACGGTGGCGCGCAGCCGGTTGCGGCGGCGCTCGAGGCAGCGAAGCCGCTGATCGAACGAGAGCTCCGATTGATGGTGGTCCACGAACGTGGCCCGGCACGACTCGTCGTACATCGCGACCCACGTGTCGGCGTACTCGTCGAGCCGTGACGTCACGCGGGGCAAGAGCGCCTCGAAACCAGCGCGCTGCATCGTGCCTTCGAGCCGCGCGCGTGCCTCGGGGCCCCACGCGCCCGCGAGCGCTGCGGTTGGGTCGCTGCACGGAGGCTCGCCGCCGCTGAAGATCGTCGCACCCACGCCCACGCCTGCGAGCAAGGTGAGCCCGGTCGCCACGCCGCCCCAGCGCCGCCGCGGTAGCTCGAGCTCGGCGAGCAGCTCGGACATCGACCCGAAGCGCTCGGTGGGCACGGTCGCCAGGCCGCGCCGGATCACCCGCCGGACCCGCGCGGGCACCCGCTCGCCGCTGGCGCTGATCTCGAGCTCGCCGTCGGCGAGCGGCATGCCCCGCTCGAGGCTCTGGCGGCGCTCTTCGTAGGTCCGGCCGCCCAGCGGCGCGCGCTCGTAGAGCGACACGTAGAGCGACATGGCAAACGAGAATTGCTCGCTGCGGTGGTCGCTGCGGCCGTCGGCCAGCAGCTCGGGGGCCATGAACGCCGGGGTCCCCATCACCGTGCCGGCCTCGGTCGAGAACGATTCCCAGGTGGCGGGCTCCGACAGCGGCAAGCCGGCTTCTTCGGGTCGCTCGATGCGCGGCCGCGGCTTGATCGGCGCGGTGGGCGAGCCTGCGGGCGGGCCGTGGGCGGCCACGTTGTGGGCGAGGCCGAAGTCGAGCACGCGTACCAATCCGTCCTCGCCCACGAACACGTTCGAGGGCTTGAAGTCGCGGTGCACGAAGCCGGCCTCGTGGGCGGCCACGAGCCCCCGTCCCGCCGCGCGGAACACCTCGAGGAGCTCGTGGACGCTGCGTCTACGCTGCGTGATCCATGCGTCGAGCGGCTTGCCCTCGAGCAGCTCCATTGCGATGAACACCCCGCGCGAGGCCAGGCCCGCGTCGTAGACGGCGACCACGTTGGGGTGCTTGAGCTTGGCCAGGGTCTGGGCCTCGCGCAGCAGGCGGAGGTCGGCGTCCATCGAGCGATGGCGGCGGCGCATCAGCTTGATCGCCACGTTGCGATCGAGCTGGGGGTCGTAGGCCTTGTAGACCTCCCCCATGCCGCCGCGACCGAGCCGGCCGAGCACGGTGTAGCGACCCACGAGGTCGCCGCGCGAGGGCTCCTGATCGTCGTCGTCGTGTTCGTCTTCGGCCTTCGCGTCCGGCTCGTGCTCGTCGGCCTTCGCAGCCTGCTTGGTCGCTCCCGTGCTCGGGCGCGCTTCGATTGGCCGCGTCTCCAGGTCTGCCGGGGATGGCATCGTCACACGAGCGGAGCGAATGCCCCAGCCGATGGTATGACGATCGCCACCTGCGGGGGGAGGAGCGCGCGGCCCCTGCGGACGATCGTGCTCAATCCTCGGGATCCATGACGAACGTCGAGAGCGACTTGTAGCGGTGGCCGGTGAGCGGGTCGCCGGCGGCGCACTCGACGGTGTAGAGCTGGCCGTTGCGGACCGCAAAGCTGCAGCGGTCTTGGAGGTAGCAGTTGCCGTAGTGCGTGAACCCGCAGGCCTCCGGGTCGAGGCCCGTACAGGTCCGGCCATCGAGGTAAGCCGCCACTACACCGCTCGGCTGGCCGCGGCAGAAGTACATCGCCTCGGGATCCTCGAACATGTTGCCGAAGAACGTGGCCTCGTGGAGCGGGAACTCCGGGCTCTTGCCGAGCCCCAGCGTCAAGTGATTGCCCGAGACCCAGATCGGGACCTCCTCGGAGGATGCGTTGGTACGCGCGAGCAGGCAGGCCGTGATCCACTCCTGACAATTGCTGCCACACGCGTAGCTCTTCCACTGCGGCGCCAGGCCTAGCGCGCCCTCGAACACCAGCTCTTGGCCGTCGACGGTCTTCGTGATGCTCTGCCCGGCCGGCAGCGCACACTCGACGAGATACTCGGCGGTGCCGCGCAGCGCCTCGTTGGTGAGCAGCTCGCCAGCTTCGGCCATGCCCTGCGGCGTGGAGAGGCCGTACGCGGGATCGATGCCGCTGATGTCGACGTCGTAGAGGCCGTTGCCGATCCAGTCGCCGCCGCCACCGCCACTGCCACCGCCAGGGCGTCCTGGCGGGTTGAACGTGACGAGCCCTCCGTCGTCGCCGCCGCTGCGGAGCTCGAGCTCCTCGAAATCTCCCCCGAAATCCCCTCCGAACTCATCGTAGCCAGGCGCGCACGCTCCAAGCGATGGCACCAGCGCTGCGACGAGACCCCATGCCCGTCGATCCATCATGTCACACCCCCGTGGCTCGGCGAGGTCGATGATCGCCTCGCTCGATCGTCGTGCCGGTCGTCCCCCGACGACCGATACACCCAGGCGACATGCTACGGGCCGCTTACCGATGCGTCAACGCGAGATGCAGCAAGCACGGCGTCCCAAGTTGAGCCAGCAGCTTCACTTCACCCGTGCCGGCTCACTGCAATGACTCGTATGTGGTCCGTCTTTGGCTTACTTCGGATGCGCTTCGCTCTGCTCCACTCTCCTTCGCGCCGCTCCACTCCACTCCGCTCCGCTCCACTCCGCTCCGCTCCACTCCACTCCGCTCCACTCCGCTCCACTCCGCTCCACTCCGCTCCACTCCACTCGCCCTCTACCGCACGCGATGCTCGGCCAGCCATTGCTCGACCTCGGCGAGGTCGTCTGCTCGGCCTGGACCTGCACCCGCCCAAGCATCACGCGCCTGCTCGGCCAGCTCGCGAGCGCGTGGCCGATCGCGACCTCCAGCCGAGGGCGCGGCCCACGACGCACGCGCGAGGAGGAAGCGGGTCTTGGCGACGAGCGACGGGTCGACTGCGTGGGTGGTGCGGAGGACCAGCGCGCGCTCGAGCAACGGGAGGGCCTCGGTGGGCTTGGCGAGGTCGATCAGCACGTTTCCGAGACCGCACAGTGGATGGGCCACCTCGGGGTGCTCGGGTCCCAATGCCTGCTCCTGGATGGCGAGCGCACGCTGCTGGAGGTCGCGGGCCTCGGCGAGCGCGCCCCGCAGCCTCGCCACGTTGCCCAGGGCATGGAGGGACGCCGCGACGTCGGAGTGCTCGGGGCCCAGCACCCGCTCCCTGATGGCGAGCGAGCGCTGCTGGAAGTCGTGGGCCTCGTCGAGCCTGCCCTGCAGCTCTGCCACGTCGCCCAGGTTGCCGAGGACGCGCGCCACGTTGGGGTGCTCGGGTCCGAGTGCCTTCTCCCAGATGGCGAGCGCGCGCTCGAGGAAGTCGCGAGCATCGTCGAGCTCGCCACGCGATGTCGCCACGATGCCGAGGTTGGCGAGAGCGATCCCCACGTTGGGATGGTCGGGCCCGAGCGCCTTCTCGAAGATGGCGAGCGCTCGCTGGTGGAAGTCGCGAGCATCGTCGAGCTTGCCCTGCGACTGTGCCACGAACCCGAGGTTGTTGAGCGCGAGCCCCACGTTGGGATGGTCGGGCCCGAGCGTCTTCTCGAAGGCGGTGAGCGCTCGCGTGTAGAAGTCGCGAGCTTCGTCGGGCTTGCCCTGCAGGTTCGTCAAGTTACCGAGGTTGTTGAGCAGGCTCGCCACGCTGGGATGCTCGGACCCGTATGTCTTCTCGGAGATGGCGAGCGCTCGCGCGTAGCAGTCGCGAGCCTCGTCGAGCTTGCCCTGCGCCTTGGCTGCATCGCCCAGCCCATGGAGGGCGGACGCCACCTTGGGATGGTCGGGCCCGAGCGTCGTCTCGAAGCTGGCGAGCGCTCGCTGGTGGAGGTCGCGAGCCTCGTCGAGCTTGCCCTGTGACTGTGCCACGTTGCCCAGCCCATGGCGGGCGGTCGCCACGCTGGGATGGTCGGGCCCGAGCGCCTTCTCGTAGATGGCGAGCGCGCGTGCGAAGAAGTCGTGAGCATCGTCGAGCTTGCCCTGTGCCTGCGCCACGATGCCCAGGAACCCGAGCGTGGATCCCACGTAGGTCGCGTTGGGCTCGGGTGCGTTCTCGTAGATGGTGAGCACCTGCTCCTCGTAGCTGCGAGCCTCGTCGTATTTGCCCTCCGCGTGGGCCAGGGTGGCCAAGTTGCCGAGGTAGCGCGCGCGGGCATCGTCGGTGCCGGTCGCCCGCGACAGTGGATCGGTGAGCTCGGCCCAGCGCCGTGCGGCGGCTTGCTGGGCGAGCTTGTGACCCAAGACATCTACGAGTCGGAGCGCAGCGTATGTCGCCTCGGGCATCATGCGTCGAGCGAGGGCCGCGTCGAAGGCCCGTCGAAGCGTCGTCGCGGCCCTCGGGTAGTCGGTGACGCTGAACTCGAGCTCACCCTGGCGTAGCCAAGCGCGGACCCGGAGCGGCTCGTAGTCGATCTGCTCGGCCTCGGCCACCACCGCGTTGGCCGCTGCGAGGCCCTCACGAGCCTTCCCGGCCACACTCGCGGCCGTTGCGGCGATCAGCTGCTCGTCCAGCGCTTCGACCCGCTCTGCCACCGCCGGATCCTCCGGGGGCGGGATCTCGGCGGCGAGTGCCTCCACGTCGGCGCAGCGCGAGAGCGTGGGCAGGCTCGCCACCGTCTGGACTGCGCGCTCCACCACCTCGGCGTCCGCGCGTGCGAGCACGTCCACCGTGGCCCGCAGGTGCGAGCGTCGCTCGTGCAGGCAGGCCATGCGCAGGGTCTGGACCTCCTCGCTCTGCTCGCCTCGGACCGCGGTCGCTTCGCAGACCTCGGTGTGCTCGGTGATCCATGCCTCGGCGTACTCGTCGAGGCGCGGCTGCACGCGCTCCCAGGTGCCGGAGGCATAGACCAGCTCGGTGCCGAGGATTGCAGCTTCCACCGCTTGCTTGCGCTCCTCGTCCCAGATCCCGTCGAGCTGCGAGCGAGCGCCGCTACAGCGGCTGGCCCAGGTGGCGAAGCGATCGGCTCCGAGCCCACCGCCGATCGCCAACAGCCCCACGCCCACGGCCAGTGCGATGAAGCGGCCACGACGCGGGGCAACCAGCGATCGCAGGCGCTCGAGCAAGGCCTCCATCGAGGGCCAGCGCTGCGCGGGGTCGATGGCCAGCCCGCGCAGCAGCACCTTGCGCAGCGCGGCGGGCACCTTGCTGCGCTTGGGTGGAGGCCGAACCGAGCCGCCCGTCATCGACACCATCAGCGCCGCCATCGAGCTGCCCTCGTACGGCCGTGTGCCGTACACGGCCTCGTGGAGCGAGACGCAGAAGCTGAATTGATCGCTGCGCGCGTCCACCTGCCGTCCACTCATCTGCTCGGGAGGCATGTACGCCGGAGTCCCCAGCACCGCACCGGTGGAGGTGAGCGGCACGTCGAGCGGCACGGGCTCGGGCTCGCCGGGGACCTGCTGGCTCACGAGCGTTGGATCGTCGTCGGCTCCTCCGTTGCCCTCACCCTGCCGCGCGAGCCCGAAGTCGAGCACCCGCGCGCGGCCCTTGTCGTCGATGATCGCATTGCCCGGCTTGAAGTCCCGGTGCACCAGCCCACGCTCGTGTGCCGCGGCCAGCCCCGCGCCGAGCTGCACGAACAGCCGCACGCACGCACGCCAGTCGGGCGGTGGTGCTCGTCGCAGCCACTCGTGAACGGTCTTGCCCGTGACGAGCTCCATCGCGACGAAGGTCTGGCCGTCGATCTCGCCGACCTCGTAGACCTGGACCACGTTGGGGTGCGAGAGCTTGGCCATGGCCTGGGCCTCGCGTCGCAGCCGGATCGTGTGCTGCTGGCCGAGCTCGCGGTGCAGCACCTTGAGAGCCACCGGCCGGTCGAGCTCGCGGTCGTAGGCGCGGAGCACCACGCCCATGCCGCCCTGGCCCAGGGTGCCGAGCACCGCATAGCGCCCGAGCTTCCGCGGCTCGGCGTCCTGCTGGAACAGCTCGGCGAACACGCGCGCGGGCTCGACCTCGTCGGCCGCCGTCCTCCGCAAGGGCTGCGAGGGGCCGGGTGTGTTTCCCTTCGCGTCGTCCGGCAGTGTCGCCGCCTCGCCGATGTCGTCGCTCGCTCCGCTCATCCTGGCCTCCCCGTACGAGGTGCAGAGCCATAGCAAGAATCGTGACAGTGCGGAGCACCCCACAGCTCGAGCCCATCGCCGGCGCTTCCCGAAGTCATCACACCGCCGGTGACTAGAGTCGTCACTATCGGCCAAGGTCGCCCTGCACGCGATGCTCGGCCAGCCACTGGTCGACCTCGGCGAGACGGGGCTCGTCGCCTGTGTCGGCTCTGGCCCAGACATCACGCGCCTGCTCGGCGAGCTCGAGGCCACGGTCGCGGCCGTGGGTGGCAGGAACGGACCACAACGCACGAGCGAGGGCGAAGCGGGTCTCGGCGATCAGGGCCGGATCGGCTTCGTGAGCGGTGCGGATGGCCAGCGCTCGCTCGAGGTGGGGAAGGGCCTCGGCCGGCTCGGCAAGGCCGAGCAGCACTTGCCCGAGGCCGGTCAGCGGGTACGCCACAAGGAGGTGCTCGGGCCCGAGCGCCTTCTCCTCGATGGCCAGCGCTCGTTCGAACGAGCCGCGAGCTTCGTCGAGCTCGCCCTGCAACCGCGCCACTGCTCCCAGGTCGTGGAAGGCGACCCCCACGGCTGGGTGATCGGGTCCACGCGCCTTTTGCTGGATCGCCAGCGTTCGTACGAAGAGGTCGCGAGCCTCGTCGAGCCTGCCCTGCAGTCGCGCCACGTTGCCCAGGTTACCCAGGGCGCGTGCAACATCGGGGTGTTCGGGCCCGTGTGCCTTCTCCCAGATCGCCAGCGCTCGCTCGCACGAGGCACGAGCCTCGTCGAGCTTGCCCTGCAAGCTCGCCACCGCGCCCAGGTTGTTGAGGGAGTACGCCAGGTTGGGGTGTTCGGGCCCGAGCTTCTTCTCGAGGATGGCCCGCGCGCGCTCGAAGCAGTCGCGGGCTTCATCGAGCTTGCCCTGCTCCAGCGCCACGTTGCCGAGGTTGTTGAGGGCGTCCGCCACGGCGGGGTGTTCGGCCCCGAGGGCCCGCTCGCGGATGGCCAGCGCGCGCTCGATGAAGCCGCGGGCTTCGTCGAGCTTGCCCTGCAGCTTCGCCACGCCGCCCAGGCTGTTGAGGGTCTGCGCCACGGCGGGGTGTTCGGGCCCGAGCGCCTGCTCGCGAATGGCCAGCGCGCGCTCGAACGAGTCGCGTGCTTCATCGAGCTTGCCCTGCGCAGCTGCCACATTGCCCAGGTTGCCGCGCGAGGCCGCCACGTCGAGGTGCTCGGGCCCGAGGGCCTGCTCGCGGATGGCCAGCGTGCGCTCGAACAAGACGCGAGCTTCATCGAGCTTGCCCTGCGATGCCATCAAGGCGCCCAGGTTGTCGAGGTACAGCGCTCGGGCCTCGTCCGTCCGTGCCGCCCGTGACAGCGGGTCGGCGTTCGCGGTCCAGTACCCAGCCTCTTCGTGCCGGGCGAGCATGTCCAAGGTGTACACCAGCTTCGCCGAGGCACTGGCCGCCTCCGCCGTCATGCGTCGAGCCATCGCCGCGTCGTAGGCTCGCCGAAGCGTTGTTACGGCCCCTTCGTAGTCACCGGTCTCCGTTCGAAGCCAGCCCTGGCGCAGCCACGCCCGAGCCATCAGGGGCTCGTAGTCGAGTGTCTCGGCCTCTGTCGCCACCGCCACCACCACCGCCAGACTCTCGTCGTACCTCCCGGCGACCTGCGCGGCCTTCGCTACCACCAGCTGCTCGTCCAGCTCCGCCACGCGCTCGGCCACCGTCGGGTCTTCGGGGGGCGGCACCTCGGCCGCCAGCGCGTCCACGTCCGCGCAGCGCTCCAGCCTTGGCAGGCTCGCCACCGCTTGCACCGCATTCTCCACGACCTTGGCGTTCGCCCCCGCCAGCACGTCCACCGTCGCCTGCAGGTGCGAGCGCTGCTCGAGCAGGCAGCCCATGCGCAGGTCCATCGTCTCGGTGCTCTGCTCCTTTCGTACCGCCGTCGCCTCGCAGACCTCGGTGTGCTCGCGGACCCAGGCCTCGGTGTAGTCGTCGAGCCGCTGCTCGACGCGCTCCCAAGTACCGGTGGCGTAGGACAGCTCCGTGCCCAGGATGGCGGCCTTCACCGCCTGCCTGCGCGTGTCATCCCAGATCCCGTCGAGCTGGGCGCGGGCGCCGGTGCAGCGGTTCGACCACTCGGCGAAGCGGTCGACTCCGAGCCCGCCGGCGATCGCCAAGAGCCCCACGCCTACCGCCAATGCGATCGAGCGGCCCCCACAGGGGGTGACGAGCGAACGAAGCTGCTCGAGCAGGGCCTCCATCGAGGGCCACCGCTGTGCGGGCGTGGTCGCCAAGCCGCGGATCAACAGCTTGCGCAGCGCCGCGGGCACCTTGCTGCCCTTGGGCGGCGGCCGGACGGCGCCGCTGTGCATCGACACCATCAGTGCCATCGTGGAGGTACCCTCGAACGGCCGCTCACCATACACCGCCTCGTAGAGCGACACGCAGAAGCTGAATTGATCGCTGCGCGCATCGGTCTCGAGCCCGAGCATCTGCTCGAGCGGCATGTAGGCCAGCGTGCCGAGCACGGTACCGGCTCTTGTGAGTGGCTCCTCCCGTGGCGCGAGCTCGTGCTCCATCGTGGGAGCATGCGGGATCGCGATCGACGGCTCGCCCGCCTCGTCGTTCGCCTCGTGCTGGCGCGCCAGTCCGAAGTCCAGCACCCGCGGGCGGCCCTTCTCGTCGATGATCGCATTGCCCGGCTTGAAGTCCCGGTGTATCAGCCCGCGCTCGTGCGCCGCGGCCAGCCCGGCACCCAGCTGCACGAACAGCCTCACGCATGCCCGCCAGTCGGGCCGCGGCTCCTCCTGCATCCACTCGTGCACCGTCTTCCCCTTCACCAGCTCCATCGCCACGAACGTCTGGCCCGCGATTTCGCTCACCTCGTACACCTGCACGACATTCGGATGCGAGAGCTTGGCCATCGCCTGCGCTTCTCGTCGCAGCCGTGTGGTGTGCTCCGCGTCGAGCTCGCGGCGCAGCACCTTGAGCGCCACCGGTCGATCGAGCTGGCGATCGTAGGCCCGCAGCACCACGCCCATGCCCCCCTGACCCAGCGTGCCGAGCACCGCATACCGCCCCAGCTCCTGCGGCTCGGCAGCCTGCTGGAACAGCGTCGCGAGCACCCGCGCCGGATCGACCTCGTCGCCCACTTCGCTCTGGTCCGTCCTCGGCTCGGGCGCGCCCCCTGACTCTCCCGTGGCCTGTAGCGTCACCGCCCGGCCGATGTCGTCGAGCTGCTCCGTCCTGCCGGCGTCCTCGTCGTCATCGCTCGTTTCGCTCACACCCATCGTCCCGGTCGTCGGCTTCATGGTACGAGAGCACGTCGCTCCCTGGGGTATGAAAACACGCCGCCCGACCTCGAGCGAGACGAGCATCGCCGTGCTCGGATCGCTACCGCAGGCGATGCGCGGCCAGCCATTGCTCGACCTCGGCGAGCTCGGCTTCGCTGCCCGAGCCGGCTCTGGCCCAAGCGTCACGCGCTTGCTCGGCCAGCGCGTGCGCGCGCGGCCGATCGCGAGCTCTCGTGGCAGGAGCGACCCACAACGCGCGAGCGAGAACGAAACGGGTCTCGGCGATCAGGGTCGGGTCGACCTCGTGGGTGGTGCGGATGGACAGCGCGCGCTCGAGCTGAGCAATGCCCTCGGTGTGCTTGCCAAGGCCGAGCAGCACCTCCCCGAGCCCCATCAGCGGTGAGGCCACGTCGGGGTGATCGGGCCCGAGCGCCTCCTCGTAGATGGTCAGCGCCCGCGCGAAGACGCCGCGAGCCTCGTCGAGCTTGCCCTGCGCCTGGGCCACGGTGCCCAGCTCGGTGAAGGCGGTTGCCAGGTCGCGGTTGTTGGGGCCCAGCGTCTTCTCCCAGATCGCCACCGCGCGCGCGTACGAGCCGTGAGCCGCGTCGAGCTTGCCTTGCATCTGCTCTACCGTGCCCAGGTGGTTGAGGCCGAGCGCCACGTCGGAGTGGTCGGGCCCCAGCGTTCGCTCCCAGATGGTCACCGCACGCGCGAAGAAATCGCGGGCCTCGTCGAGCTTGCCCTGCAACGTCGCCACGATGCCGAGGTTGTGGAGCGCGATCGCCACGTGGACGTGGTCGGATCCCAGCGTCTTCTCGAAGATGGCGCGCGAGCGCTCGTGGAAGCCGCGAGACTCGTCGAGCTTGCCCTGCACCTCTGTCACCACGCCCAGGTTGCCGAGGACTTTCGCCACGTCGGGGTGGTCGGGCCCGAGCGCCGTCTCATAGATGGCCAGCGCCCGCTCGTACGAGCTGCGGGCCACGTCGAGCTTGCCCTGCGCCCGTGCCACATTGCCCAGGTTGTTGAAGGTGTGTGCCACGGCGGGGTGATCGGGTCCGAGCGCCGTCTCGTAGATGGCCCGCGCACGCTCGAGCGAGTCGCGAGCCACGTCGAGCTTGCCCTGCGTCTGTGCCACCACGCCCAGGTTGCCGAGGCAGGCTGCCACCTGGAGGTGGTCGGGCCCGAGCGCCGTCTCGTAGATGGCCCGCGCACGCTCGATCGTGTCGCGAGCCGCGTCGAGATTGCCTTCCGCCTGTGACACCATGCCCGAGTTGTGGAGATATTCCGCGCGGGCCTCGTCCGACCCTGCCGCCCGTGACAACGGGTCTGCGTGCATCGCCCAGCCCCGAGCCTCTTCATGGCGGGTGAGGTTGCCCACCGACACGGCCATGAGCACCGCCGAGGCCTTCGCTGCCTCCTTCGTCATGCGTCGAGCCACCGCAGCGTCGTAGGCCTGCCGAAGCGTCGTCACGGCCCCCTCGTAGTCACCGACTTGCTCCTGGAGCTGCCCCTGGCGTAGCCACGCGCGGGCCAAGAGCGGCTCGTAGCCGAGTGCCATCGCTTCGGCCACCACCGCATCGGTTCGTGCCAGGCCTTCGCGGTACTTCCCCGCCAGCGACTCTGCCACTGCCGTTGCCAGCCGCTCGTCCAGCGCTGCCACTTGCTCGGCCACCGCCGGGTCTTCCGGAGGCGGAACCTCGGTCTCGAGCGCATCCACGTCCGCGCACCGCGAGAGCCTCGGCAGGCTCGCCACCGCTCGGACCGCGTTCTCCACCACTTCGGCGTCCGCGTGGGCCAGCACGTCCACCGTGGCCCGCAGGTGAGAGCGCCGCTCGTGCAGGCAGCCCATGCGCAGCGCCTGGACCTCCTCGCCCTGCTCGCCCCGGACCGCGGTGGCCTCGCAGACCTCCGTGTGCTCGGCGATCCAGGCGTCGGTGTATTCGTCGAGGTGTTGCTGCACGCGCTGCCAGGTCTCGGGCGCATACGAGAGCTCTGTGCCGAGGATCGCGGCCTGTGCTTGCTGCTTGCGCCCTTCGTCCCAGATGCCGTCGAGCTGGGCACGCGCGCCGGTGCAGCGGCTCGCCCACGCGGCGAAGCGATCGGCCCCGAGCCCGCCGCCGATCGCCAAGAGCCCCACTCCCACGGACAGCGCGATCCAGCGGCCGCGGCGTGGGGCGACGAGCGAGCGCAGACGCTCGAGCAGGACCTCCATCGCGGGCCACCGCTCCGCGGGGTCGACGGCCAAGCCACGCAGCAGCGCTCTGCGTAGCGCGGCGGGCACCTTGTTGCGCTTGGGCGGTGGTCGAACCGCTCTGCTCTCCATCGAGACCATCAGCGCCACCATCGAGCTGCCCTCGTACGGCCGCTGGCCGTAGACGGCCTCGTAGAGCGACACGCAGAAGCTGAATTGATCGCTGCGCGCATCCGCCTGCTGCCCTCGCATCTGCTCGGGAGGCATGTACGCCGGCGTGCCGAGCACGGCGCCGGTGGTGGTGAGGGACACGTCCAGCGGCACGGGCTCGTGCTCGGCGGTCGTGGTCCGTTGGCTCGCGATCAACGGATGCTCGTCGCTTCCACCGTCGTCCTCGCCCTGGCGCGCGAGGCCGAAGTCGAGCACGCGTGCGCGGCCCTTGTCGTCGATGATCGCATTGCCCGGCTTGAAGTCCCGGTGCACCAGCCCGCGCTCGTGCGCTGCGGCGAGCCCCGCACCGAGCTGCAGGAACAGCCGCACGCAGGCCCGCCAGTCGGGCGGTGGCTGCTGTTGCAGCCACTCGCGCAGGGTCTTGCCCTTGACCAGCTCCATCGCGACGAAGGTCTGCCCATCGAGCTCCCCGACCTCGTAGACCTGGACCACGTTGGGGTGCGACAGCTTGGCCATGGCCTGGGCCTCGCGTCGCAAACGGGTGGTGTGGTGCTCGCCGAGCTCACGGTGCAGCACCTTGAGGGCGACCTGCCGATCGAGCTCGCGATCGTAGGCGCGCAAGACCACGCCCATCCCACCCTGGCCCAGGGTGCCGAGCACGGCATGACGCCCGAGCTTCTGGGGCTCGGCAGCCTGGTGGAACCGCTCGGCGAACACCCGCGCGGGCTCGACGGCTTCGGCTACCATTCCCCGTGGTGGCCGCGACGGCATGGGCATGCCCTCCGGCTCCTCGTGCGCCGGCAGGGTCGCCGCCACGCCGATGTCCACGCGCTCCAGTCCATCGGCGCCATCGTCGTCGCTCGCTCGGCTCATCGTGGGTCTCCGGTCGTCACTGGGACAGCTCTGGATCGCTCTGATGGGCTGTGGATAGCTGTAGCAAGAATCGTGACAGTGAGGGCACGTCTCACCAGTCGACTGGAGGTGACGACCACGATTGACGGCGAAACGGTTCTCGACGCAGCATCGCATGCACGATGCGCCGTGGTTTCGTGCTCGCTTGTGTCTTGCTGACCGACTGCTCCGACCCGAAGCAGCCGGACAATCCGCTCGGTACCGGTTCCACGAGCATCGATCCCACGGCGAGCACCTCGATCGCCCCCGACGACAGCGGCCCCCCGCCCGAGAGCTCGGGGACCACCGTAGACGATCCGGACACGACTGGCGCTCCCGACACGACCAGCAATCCCGATGGTAGCAGCAGCTCGTCCGGCACCACCGCGGGCATCGTATGCGAACCAGGCACATACGGCCCCGATTGCTCGGGAGTGTGCGACTGCAATGACGGCGAGTGTGCCGACGGAGTGGACGGCGATGGCTCGTGCACCTGTCTGCCCGGCATGTTCGGGGAGTCATGCGCGGGCGTTTGTGACTGCGCGTCCGGACCCTGCGACGAGGGGGCGACCGGCACCGGCGCGTGCCTGTGCCCCGACGGCGGCGGCACGTTCACGGTCGCGTATCTGCCCGGCTTTGGAGATCTCGACAACGACGCGATCACCTTTGCCCAGATCGCCGCGGAGTGGCGCTCCCTTGGTGAATGCGAGCCGGTGTTCGTGGAGCTCGACCAGCCGTTCTCCGCGGCCGACCTCGTGGCCACGGGCGCTCACGTGGTGCTCGCGTCCAATCCGAGCGGCGGCCTCGTGCAGTACTCGCCCGCCGAGCTCGCGGCGATCCACGATCACGTGACGGCCGGCAACGCGGGCTTCGTGGCCACGTACCGGCTGTTCCACGAGATCTGGGACAACACCGCGCTCGCGGACTTGGCCGGGGTCGATCCGCTCGCCCACCTGGCCAGCCCGAGCGTCGCGTGCGACACGGACGTCGACGTCCTCGACGCCGCACACCCGCTCGCCCAGAACCTGCCGGCCAGCTTCGGCCTGGCCACGAGCTTCGGCTTCGCCCAGCCGCTGAACGTCCCCTGGGGCACAGCGCTGCTTCCCGGGGCCCAGATCGTGATGGAGTCCGTCGACGCGCTCAACGTGGTCGTCGCCTACGAGGGCGCGGCGTGGCGAGGGATCCGGATCTCCACGTTCCCCGAGCTCCAGAGCATGCCCGACGCACGCCAGCTGGTGTACAACGCGCTCTTGTGGGCCGCATACCCCGTGGCTCCCTGAACCCCCGCGCGGGCTCGGCTGGCGGGCGGGTCAGCGGCGGGACCACAGGCGGCTCCACCACGAACCCGTCTCACGCTGGTGAACCGGGGGCTTGCGGTCGTTCGGAGGTTCGACACAACGAGCGCCACCGATGAGCCGCTCGAGATCGATGAGCTCGGTCGTGGGAAACGAGACGTCGAGCTCCACGAGGCGCGCGGCGATCTCGGCGGGCAGAACACTGGCCGACATCTCGAGCTTGGGCGCATGGGCCCGAAGATAGCGGTAGGTTGTCGCGTCGGTCCGATAATCGTGGCCGTAGACGTGGCAGGCTCGCGCCAGCTCTTGCGCGAAGGCCTCGCGATCGAGGCTGATCGAGCCGCGATAGCCCTCGAGGGCTACGATGTTGTTGGCCAGCTTCTCCGTGACCTCCTCGACGATGAGCACTGCAGCGGGTGCACCGTCGGTCGTGGTGCCCCCGCCGGTCCAGGAAAACGCCACGCCGGTCAAGATCGCCTCCGCAGCGGCCTGGTCTTCCACCGCGATGGCGTGGCGGCCACCCGAGGAAGCCGCGAGATGGTCGGCATCCGCGGCCATCGCCGGCGCGAGCATCTGCTTCCAGACCTCGTACAGGGCATCGAGGACCTCGACGCTGCCGCTGGCAAAGCCGTCACGCGGGACCGCCCCACCCTTATCGCTGCGAAACACCCCGATGCGGCCCTCGCGATCGCGGGCCAGCCATGTTTGGTTGAAGCCGGCCACGCGCGGCACCTTAGCCCGGTACACCCTCGATGTCCACGTTACTATCGCAACGGCCCCACTGACTTGGGTCGAGCCGCGGTCGACTTGTTCCGCGTGGAGGATGGTCGCTTGGTCGAGCACTGGGACGCACTGCAGGCGGTGCCGGCCGAGAGCGTGAACGGGCACTCGATGTTCGATGGTGGCTCGGATCCGCAGACGTTCGCCGCGGTGGGTCCCGAGCAGGTCGAGGCCAACGTGGCCCTCGTGCGTGGTGCCTATGAGGCGCTGTTTCGCGATCACGATCTGTCGGGGCTCGAGGAAGCATTCGCCGAGGGTTACGTGCAGCACAACCCCACCGTGGCCGACGGTCGCGAGGGGCTGCGCGCATTCCTCGAGGGGTTCCTCCTGCAAGTGCCGGAGCTGCGCATCGACGTGCGGCGGAGCTTCGGCCAAGGCGATCTGGTGGTGATCCACGGGCACATCACGACCAGTGTCGCGCAGCGCGACGACGACTTCGCGGGTACTGCGGTGATCGATGTGTTCCGTGTGCAGGATGGGCGGATCGTCGAGCACTGGGATGTGTTGCAGGAGATCCCGAGCACCAGCGCGAGCGGGCGCTCGATGTTCTGATCCGAGAGGAGGCGAGGGGACGGGTGGAGCTGGGGCGACCTCCTGCCACCCGGCTCCGGCCGTCAAAGGAGTCGCCCTCGCGATGAAAAGCCGCGGGTGCGCCTTGACTTCCTCGCTTGCGCCTCGTATCCCTATGGAAAGCAGGTTCGCCATGTTCCTCCCTTCCCACATCTGTAGAGCCTCCCTGGCACCCGCAGCCGCTTCGTGCGCTGTCGCTGTCGCGTGCTCCAGATCGGCGGGATGGGCAGCGTGGCGAGGTACGGAGCCCAGTCGCTGGGCCTCGTTCAGGACGCTCTGAGCGACCCTCCGGGCGCTCGGGCGAGAACGCCTTCGGAGGGCACGACGCCCCCGTGGCCGAATGGACGAGGCGACGGTCTTCTATACCGTTCCATGCAGGTTCGAATCCTGCCGGGGGTACCAGGACCAGGCGGCTGGCGAAGCGACCGCTCATGTGGCCGGAGGTTCGATCTTTCGCTCCACCACGCAGGAACCATGTCATGAGACACATTCACGATCTCGAGAACATCCTCTGGCGACCGTACGCTGGTCTTCCCACACATAGGTCGTTGTTGTAGTGGCAGCATGCGGAGCTCCAACCTCCGCGGTGGGGGTTCGAATCCCTCACGACCTGCAAGCACGCGATAGCGCGGTCGAGAGGCTCTCGAGGCGACGCTCTGTCGTACGCGGTCGCACGGGTGCGGGTGCGGCCCCCGGCGCGATCATGATCAAATCGTCACGTCGACGTCGTAGGTATAGTCTCCGGAGCGGGCCACGCCCGTGACGTGGGTTTGCCCGACGGTGCGGGTGATGCCGCCGTTGCCGTCGTCTTCGATGGCGCCGGACATCGAGAGGTCGAGGGTCGCCGTGCCTTCGATGTAGCCGTGCATCTCGTAGGTGCCGACGAGCGTGCCCTCGAGCGTACCGTTGGGGATGTTGCGCAGGGTCAAGCTCAGGTCGGGCAGGTCGTCGGGATCGGTGTCGTAGGTGATCTCGACGTCCTCGTCGTCGACCTGCTCGATGACGCCATCGGAATAGGCCTCGAGCGTGACGGTGAGGCGCATGCCCTTGTTGTCGGAAGCACCCTGGTCGACCTGGCCATCGATCGCGATCATGCCCGACACGTCGCCCTCACCGGTCTGCGTGGGGATGTTGGCGCTGTTGGCCGCGTTGAAGCCGTCCATGCCGAGATCCAGCGACTTCTCGATCGACTCGTCGAGCCCGAGGTAGGCCCGTCTTGCGTCTTCTTCGGAGCCGAGGCCTTCCTCGTCCTCCTCGGCACAGCCGAGCGGGATGAGGAGCAGCGAGCCGAGGAGCAGCCGACGGAGTGAGGCATGAGTCGCGCGCATGGCTCATCGTACCCATTCGCGGAGAATTCGAGCACCGAAGTGTGCAGTACAGTGCTCGGACCGACCGCTCGGGCGTTCCAACGGCCGTCCTCCCGGCGTGCTCGCGGGCCAACGCAATATCGAGCTCGTGGAGGAGGGCGGCATCGGCCTCCGGGCCGAGCTGCTCGCCCGAGCTATCGCGCCAGGTGAGGCCGAAGACCAGGCCCTCACCGGAACAGGCGCAGGAACTTGAACGACTTCGGCCACTCGGCGCGTGGTCGGAAGGCGAGGGCCACCTCTTGCCCAGCGAGCGCCGACTCGGTGATGAGGACGTGATCGGGAACCTGCTTGGCGCGCTCGAGCTCTTCGTCGCCGACCCTGCATATCACCTTGTGGAATGGCCCTTCGAGCCACTGCCGCACCTCTTCGGTGTCGCGGAACCGCAGGTACATGGCGAGCGAGGCGTGCGCCGCCGCCAGCACGGCGAAGCCGGTGGGCACGCTGTCGCGGATGAGGATGTAGGACTTGAGGTGGGGGATTGCGGGCTCGGATGCGTCACTCATGGTCGTTCTCCTTCGGCAGTGAGCCGGATGGGGACGGAAGCGACTCCATCGAGCACCCCGTCCGTCATCCGGCGGGGCGGCAGTGCTCGTGAGCTACGCGCACGAGGGACCGCACCCGCGCAAGCGGGTCGTCGTCCCAGTCGTGGCGCGTAGGCGCGGCATCTCCTTCAGCGTGAAGGGACGGCGCGCGTCCGTCAAGCCCGCAAGATGACCTGGTCGCGGACCATCGTCATCGTGCGGCCTCGCGGACGGATCGATGGTCGCACTGGAACGAAAGGAGCGGGGAGAAGCGGCGCTGTTCGTGCTGTGTCTCGCGGCCGTGCCGATCGTCATGCTGCTGGCGCAAATCCGCCTTGATTCAGCTCGAGCGCGCGGAGCTCGTCGAGAGGCCAACATCCCTGAGCGCAAGATCGTGATAGGATGGAGCGCGTCGTCCTCGACGTAGGGAGCTCGCATGTCCGATCGACACCTCGAACGCCTGACGCGGATCTTCATGGCTGCCCTCGCGCCGGTCGCCGCGGGCTGCGGCATCAACGAGCGCCAGTTCTCCGAGAACCTGTGCGACGGCAGCCTCCGGGCGCTCGACCTGGTCGTGCCGGCCGAGGCAGTCGACTACCTCGAGCTACGCCGCTCCGTGGCCGGCACCGAAGCGATGCCCACGCTCACCGCCGAGGTGCTCGAGTCCGTGGGCGAGCGCTGCAGCGGGGCGACCGACGTCGCCGCGTGCGAGGCGGCCTTCGACGCGCTGCCGCTCGAGTCGGAGCTCTCCGAGGGCGGCTTCTACGACGGCTACAGCTATTCCGGGGGCGACCTCTCGCTCGGGTTCACCCTGGGGGAGGAGGTCGGCTCGGTCAACGACAAGGCCGACCTCTTGGCGTTCTTGGGTGACATCGACGCGCCCGGCGACGCCGTGCTGCTCCTCGATCTCTCCGGCCACGAGATCGTGTGCGACGGCGGCAACGACGTGGGCGAGCGCGACGGCGGCTACGTGGTCCATACCACCTCCGGCAGCGGCTGCGGCGAGGGCGACGATGTCGAGGAGCACGCGATCCTCGTCAAGCCGGATGGCTCCACCGAGGTGCTCAAGACCAAACGCATCGAGCGGGCCGATCCCGGCTGCGCGATCGGGCGCCTGCCGGCGGGGCTGTGCCGCTCGCGTCGGGTACGGGCGAATCATCCGGTGGGCTCGTTCTTCGCCGAGGTGGCCAACCTCGAGGCGGCGGCCGTCACCGCGTTCGGGCAGCTCGCGCGGGAGCTCCGGCTCCATGGTGCGCCGTGCTCGCTGGTCCACGCCGCGCTGCGATCGCGCCGCGACGAGGTCCGCCACGCACGGGTGACCGCTCGGCTCGCGCGATGGTACGGAGGCCGACCCCTGCGCCCGCGCGTCGCCGCCTGGGCCCCACGCGGCTTCATCGAGGTCGTGGCCGACAACGCGCTCGAGGGCTGCATCCGCGAGACGTACGGTGCGCTCGTGGCCCATGCCCAGGCCCGCCAGGCGGCCGACCCTCGGGTGCGGCGCGTGCTGGCCGGGATCGCGACCGACGAGACGCGTCACGCCGCACTCTCGTGGTCGCTGGCCGAGTGGGCCCGCGCGCGCATGAGCCCTGCCGAGCGCCGTCGAGTGGCACGGGGCATCGGCGACGCGTTCGAGCGCATGGAGGCCGAGCTCACCCGCGAGTGGGCACCCGAGGTGCACGCGGTGGCCGGCCTGCCGCGGCCCGATCACGCTGCCGTGCTGTTCCGCCGGCTGCGGGCGCACCTCGAGGCGGCGCCGGCCTAGCCGTCGTCCCCGGCGAGGTCGTCGTCGTCAATCCTCGAGCCCGTAGTGCTCCCGCAGCTTCGCCACGGGCCGATCCATCCCTGCCGCGGCCGCGGTCACGACGCAGGCTCGAATGCCTTTGATGCAAACGGTCGAGAGCGTCACGCAGCCAGTCTTGCACCGGGAAGGCGCGGGAGAAAGGCGCTACACGCCCGACCTCTCGCGGCTCATCACCCGGCGAGCGCGGCCTGCAGCGTCTCGCGCAGCTTGCCGGCGAGGGCCTCGGCCCGCCCGATCTCGTCGCCGTACGCGACGATGTAGCCATAGATCATCGTGCCACCCTTGCCGCGCTTCTCGTAGCTGACGCGCAGGAGCGCCTCGCCGTACTCGTCGAGCGTGATGCCCAGATCGCGCGCCGGACCGAGCACGTGCACGGTGCCTGCGAGCCGCTCGCCGCCGGCGGTGACGAGCTCGACCCGCTCGCCGGTCTTCTTCGAGGCGAGCGCGCCCTCGCGATCGAGGCCATTCTTGCCGGTCGTGCGGGTCCACGCCTCGGCACGCTCGAGCTCGGTGTCCATGCAGATCATGTGCTGCTTACACGGCTTGCCCTGGTGATGAGTGAGGTCGTGGCGCATGTTGTTCAGCATGAGCCGCCAGCCACGCAGATGCGCCTCGAACTCCTCGTCCCACTCGGCATCGGCCGAGAAACCGCTGTTGACGAGCCGCAGCACGGTGGTGCCGTCCTTGGTCTCGAGCGTGTAGTCGACGAGCAACCGCGCCTTGGTCTGCGGGTTCTCCCCGAACTCGAAGCACAGGTGCTCGTTGGGCTTCCACTCGCGGATCTTGGTCTCGACCTCCATGCCGGGGCCCCACGAGACGAAGATGGTGCCGTCCTTGCCGGGCTCGACGCGCACCTCGGGTGCAAACCAGCGCGAGGCCTTGTCGCCCTCGGTGAGCGCGGCCCACACGGCTTCGACGGCGGCCGGGATTTCGAACGTGAGATCGATGTTGCGGGTGTCGGACATGGCTCTAGCTCGCTTCTGGCGGGGCGGGGTAGGCCCCGAGGAACATGCGAAAGCGCCGACCATTCGGCGCGTGATCATCGTGATACTTCGCGACGAGGCGCGCGATCGTGTCGGCGAGCTCGTCGGTGAAGGCCTTGCGGCTCGCTGCATTCGCGAAGCGGATCTCGGATTGCAGCGTGAGCGTGGCGATTTTCTTGCCGGCCGCGTCGGCGTGCGTGCGCAGGCTCGCGAGGTCGTGCACGGCCTGGGCCGCGACCGCGAGGAGGTACGTCGACGAGAACTTGTCCTCCATCGCAGCCGGATCGACGGCCAGCCGCCCGAGCGCCTGCGCACCGACGAGGTACGCGCGTGACGTGGCACGGACGATGCGCTCGACGCAGTTGCCCTTGCGCCGCTCCTCGACGAGCTCGACGAGGCCCTCCTCCTCGAGCTTCTGCAGGTGATAGCTCACCTTCTGACGCACGACGCCGAGCTTGCGCGCGACCGCGGCCGCCGAGCTCGGCTCGGCAAGACCTTCGAGAATGCGCGCCCGCAGGGGCTGCATCAGCACGCGGGCGGGGTCGCTCACGACCCTGATGTATTCCGGTATGTTTTATCGGTCAAGGAAAATTTTTCGTACGGTAAATGATACACCAAACCAGTGCTGGATGCTCGGCAGCCCTCGCGTGCTCGTCTACTGCACGCGATGCTCGGCGAGCCATTGCTCGACCTCGGCGAGGTCGGCCTCGCTGCCCGGGCCGAGCTTGGCCCAAGCGTCACGCGCCTGCTCGGCCAGCCGATGGGCGCGGGGTTGGTCGCGACCTTCCGTGGCGGGAACGACCCACAACGCACGAGCGAGAAGGAAGTGGGTCTCGGCCACTCGGGCCGGCTCGGTCTCGTGAGTGGTGCGGATGGCCAGCGCGCGCTCGAGGAGACGGAGGGCCTCGATGGGCTCGGCGAGACCGAGCAGCACCCGTCCGAGGCCGCACAGCGGGTAGGCCACGGAGGGGTGGTCGGGCGCGACCGCCTTCTCGTAGATGGCCAGCGCTCGCACGTGGAGGTCGCGAGCCTCGTCGAGCTTGCCCTGGGCCTCTGCCAGGTTGCCTAGGTTGCCCAGGAGGCTCGCCACTTGGGGGTGGTCGGGCCCCAGCGCCTTCTCCCTGATGGCCAGCGCTCGTTGGTAGAGGTCGCGAGCCTCGTCGAGCTTGCCCTGCGAATACACCACGTTGCCCAGGTTGTTGAGGGGGTTCGCCACGTCGGGGTGATCGGGCCCCAGCGCCTTCTCGTCGATGGCCAGCGCTCGCTCGAGGAAGTCGCGAGCCTCGTCGAGCTTGCCCTGCGACTCTGCCACGTTGCCCAGGTTGTTGAGGACGCCCGCCACATGGGGGTGGTCGGGCCCCAGCGCCTTCTCGAAGATGGCCAGCACTCGTTGGTGGATGTCGCGAGCCTCGTCGAACCTGCCCTGCAACTCGGCCACGTTGCCGAGGTTGGTGAGGGGCCTCGCGATGGTGAGGAGGTCGGGCTCCAGCGCCTCCTCGAGGATGGCCAGCGCTCGCTCGAAGTAGCCGCGAGCCTCGTCGTACTTGCCCTCCGATGCCGCCACGGCGCCCAGGATGCTGACGTAGCCCGCTCGTGCATGGTCGGTGCCATCCGCCCGTGACAGAGGGTCCGCGTGCTCGGCCCATCGACGAGCTTCATCGTGCCGAGCGAGCTCGTAACCCAGGATGTACACGAGCGTAATCGCGGCGTCCGCCGCCTCAGACGTCATGCGTCGAGCCACGGCCGCGTCGTAGGCTGGCCGAAGGGTCGCCAAGGCCCCCTCGTAGTCACCGGTGTTCGCCTGAAGCGCGCCCTGGAGCAGCCATGCGCGGGCCATCAGCGGCTCGTAGTCGAGCGTCTTCGCCTCGGTCACCACCGCCTCGGCCACCGCGAGGCCCTCGAGCGGCTTCCCGGCCTTCTCTTTGGCCTTCGCTGCGATCAGCCGCTCGCGCAGGGCATTGACCTGCTCGGCCACCGCGGGGTCTTCGGGGGGCGGAACCTCGGCTCGGAGCGCGTCCACGTCCGCGCATCGCGAGAGCCCCGGCAGGCTCGCCACCGCTTGGACCGCGTGCTCCGCCACCTCGGCATCCGCGCGCGCCAGTACGTCCACCGTGGCTCGTACGTGCGAGCGTCGCTCGTGCAGGCAGCCCATGCGCAACGCCTGGACCTCCTCGCTCTGCTCGCCGCGAACCGCGGTCGCCTCGCAGACCTCGGTGTGCTGGTCGATCCACGCGTCCGTGTGCTCGTCGAGCCGCTGCTCCACGCGTTCCCAGGTACCGGGTGCATACGCGAGCTCGGTGCCCAGGATCGCGGCCTGAACCTCTCGCTTGCGCGCTTCGTCCCAGATGCCGTCGAGCTGCGCGCGGGCACCACTGCAGCGGCTCGCCCATGCGGCGAAGCGATCGACTCCGAGCCCGCCGCCGATCGCCAACAGTCCCACGCCCACCGCCAGCGCGAGCCATCGGCCACGCCGCGGGTCGACCAGCGAGCGAAGCTGCTCGAGCAGGGCCACCATCGAGGGCCACCGCTTCGCGGGGTCGATGGCCAAGCCGCGCAGCAGCGCCTTGCGCAGCGCCGCGGGCACCTTGCTGCGCTTGGGAGGCGAGCGAACCGTTCCGCGCTTCATCGACACCATCAGCGCCGCCATCGAGCTGCCCTCGAACGGGCGCTCGCCGTAGACCGCCTCGAACAGCGACACGCAGAAGCTGAATTGATCGCTGCGTGCGTCGGCGCGAGCCCCTGCCATTTGCTCGGGTGGCATGTACGCCGGCGTGCCCAGCACGGCGCCGGTGGTGGTGATGGATACCTCCAGCGGCACGGGCTCGTGCTCGGCGGGTTGGGTCCGGTGGCTCACGCTCGTGGGCTCGTCGTCACCACCATCGTCGCCACCACCATCGTCGCCAGCTTGCCGCGCGAGCCCGAAGTCGAGCACCCGCGCCCGGCCCTTGTCGTCGATGATCGCATTGCCCGGCTTGAAGTCCCGGTGCACCAGCCCGCGATCGTGCGCCGCGGCCAGGCCGGCCCCGAGCTGCACGAAGAGCCGCACGCATGCCCGCCAGTCGGGTCGCGGCGCTTGTTGCAGCCACTCGTGCGGGGTCTTGCCCTTGACGAGCTCCATCGCGACGAAGGTCTGGCCGTCGATCTCTCCCACCTCGTAGACCTGCACCACGTTGGGGTGCGAGAGCTTGGCCATGGCCTGGGCCTCGCGTCGCAGCCGGATGGTGTGGTGCTTGCCGAGCTCGCGGCGCAGCACCTTGAGCGCCACCGGCCGATCGAGCTCGCGGTCGTAGGCGCGCAGCACTACGCCCATCCCACCCTGGCCCAGCGTGCCCAGCACGGCATAGCGTCCGAGCTGCTGTGGCTCGGCCGCGTGCTGGAACAGCTCGGCGAACACGCGCGCGGGCTCGATCGCTTCGGCCAACGTTCCCCGCGTTGGCTGCGATGGCACGGGCGTGTTCCCCGATTCCGCCGCGTCCGGTAGCGTCGCCGCCATGCCGATGTCCTCGCGCTCCAGCCGATCGGCTCCATCGTCATCGCTCGCTCGGCTCATCGAGGGCCTCCGGTCGTGAGATGGACAGCAGTAGCAAGAATCGTGACAAATATGGGTCTCCGCCATCCCTGGGGTTCGCACGTCGTCGCCCCCGCTCGAGCGGCAACAGGACTTGCCAGTGGATGCTCGGCACGCGCTATCCTCGTCGAACGATGAGCTCCTCCGCGCGACCCAGGCTCACGATTCCCGCGGTCCTGGTCGTCTCTGCGCTCGCAGTGGGCTGCCCGGCGGGCGACGACTCCGACACCGGCAACGAGACGGGCCCCAGCACGACCACCGCCACCGGCGGCACCGGACAGGACACCGCCACCGCGGGCGAGGTGCCCGACTGTGCGAGCCACCAGGACGAGTCTACGTGCGTCGCCGACTCGGCGTGCTTCTGGGAGGGCACCGACATCGGCTGCCTGGTCGACTGCTCGATGCTCGACGATCAGGCGACCTGCGAGTCGCTCGACTACTGTGAGTGGTCCGAGGACACCTGCTATACGACGATATGATAGTCACACCGCGGCCCGGTCGGGGCCGCAAGCCACCTCCGCTCTCCGCTCTCACTGCTCGCCGAGCCTCGCACGCGCTACCAGGTCGCGCAGTCGTGCTCGACCCGCATGGGATCCTCGGCCTCGCACGCGAACGTCTCGGCGAATTCGGGCACCACGGCCATCGCCGCATCGATCCGGCGGCGAGTCTCGAGGAAGAACGGATCCTCTGGTTCCAGCCCGGCCATGCAGAACAGCCGCACGGCCGAGATGAAGAAGAGCGCGTCGGTCGACAGCCCCGCCGCGCTCGGGGCCGGAGTGGGCAGGGACTCGTGGTAGAGCGAGAGGCTCAGGCGCAGGGCGGCGACATCCGCCAAGATCTCCTCGAGGTGCGCGCCAGCTTCCATGTGCGGCTCGGGGAGCTCGGTGCCCTTGGCCGCGTACGCGCGGTCGAGGCACTCGGCGACCTCGAAGACCGGCGCGGCCGCGCTCGCGGCCACGCCCTCCTGCTCGAGGTGTTCGGCCAGGTGTCCCGGGCCGAGCGAGTGGTGCAGCTCGTGTGCGATCACGAAGCCGATCGCGGCCACGTCGAGATGGGCCGGGCGCTCGCCGTCGAACAGCGGCGGCTGCAGAATCCCGAGCCCTACGTTGATGGTCAGGCCAGCCGCATCGTTCCATGCGTTGGGATGGAACTGCACTTCTTCCCAGGCGAGCCCGTTGCTCGCCTGGTGATCGGGCGCGAGCAGCCCCTGCACATCGAACGCTCGGGCCGCGAGCGCATTGGCGAGGTGATCGGAGGCCGATGGCACGGGCAGCTTGCCCCATGGCTCGTCGATCCATCCGATCCGCGGCTCGATGCGCTCGAGGATCGCCCGCGATCCTGCGACCAGCTCGGCGTTGGCCCACGGCGGGTCGAGGCGAGCGAGTCGGGCGCGGCGGATCCGTTCGACCAGCGCGTGCGCCCGCTGGCGCTCGTGGTCGCCGAGCCCGAGCGGTCCGAATGCGCGGGCGAGGTGCACGGAGAACAGGCGCTCGACCTCGAGCGCGCAGTGGGCGTTGGTGCCGTACTCGACCGGCCCATCGAACTGTAGCGCGAGCGGGAGCTCGTGGCTGAGCTCCAAGAGCAGCATCCACCGCAAGTAGTCGCGCAGGGCCTCGGGCTTGGTCGTCCTCGCCGCACTGACGACCGCGTCGAGGTACGCCCCGTCGTCCACCCGCGTGGTCGGTGGTAGCTCCTGTCCCAGGCTCGCCAGGTAGGGCTGCCACGCCGGGTGAGCCGCCCACGTACGGGCGTCCACGGTCGCTTCCCACGCGACCTGCGCGGCCACGAGTCGGGCCTCGAACCTCAGCACCTCGCGGGCCCGGCCGTCCGTATCTCGTGAGCCATCGAGGATCGCGAGCGCCTTGCCCACGAGCGCGACCGCGTTCTCGTGCTCTGGATCGCCCTCGGCGTGGGGCCATGGCGCGTGCGGGCCGCGAAAGCGCGGGGCGTAGAGCTGATCGGGGCCAGGCGCCAGCTGCAGGCCGAGCAGCGAGCCCACGCCTTGCGCCTGCAATGCACCCGCTGCGGCCATGAACGACCGCACGTCGATGATGGCGTCGATGCGCTGCAAGAGCGGTGCGAGGGCCGACGTGCCGGCGGTCGTGCGTGCCGCTTCGTCGCGGCAGGCGGCCACCCAGCCGCGAATCGCGTTCGTCGCGGGATCGGTGCGCGGCTCCAAGGTGGGCGCGGTCATGAACGCCCACAGCTGCTCGTCGAGTCGGAGGTACATCTGGTCCGAGGTGCTGTTGCCCGCGTCGCTCGGCTGCAGCCCGCCGCACGCGAACGCGTAGAAGCTCTCGCACGGGTCGGCCTCGAGATCGACCACCGCCAGTACGTCCACGAGCGCAGGGTTGCTCACCTCCACCGCCGCATCGACACCCTCGGGAGCGATCACGGACCGCGGCGGTGCGCAGCCCACCACGACGCCCGCCCCGAGGCCGATCCATAGCACGTGTCGAGCTGCTGCCATCATCCTGACATCGAGCCCTCGGCCGATAGCATGCTCGTGGTCGTCGTTCTCGTCGTGCATCACACGCCTGCCAGCGCTTGCATCACCCCGGCATCGGGCACTCGGCCGACACGGTGCTCGCGTCGTTGTTGCTCTCGTCGCACTCGATCACCACGCCATCTTCGCCCTCGTCGACCTCCACGTAGTAGCTGAGCGCCTCGCTCCCGGGCGGGAACGGCACCGTCCACGCGAGCACCGTCTGCGCTCCGGGCAAGAGCGGCACCGCGGTGGCCTGCGTGCTCACCACCGTACCCGTGGCGTCGGTGCCCTCGTAGAGCGTGGCCTCCACCCCTGCCGCCACGCCCAGCGAGCCCACGTTGCGCACGGTGGCGAGCAGCTCGAGCTCCTGATCGAGGCAGCTCGCCACGCCGATCGCGAGCTCCACCGTGAGGTCGGGCGCGTTGAACACCCCCTCGCCCTGCACGTTCTGCCGGTAGTTGTTGAGGTTGGGCTGCACCCAGTTGTCGACCTCGGCCGCCGGGATCCCGCCCTCGGCGGTCGCGTTGGTCACGTGGTACGTGTGCTGATTCCACACGCGCCGCGTCTGCACCCACTGGTCGAAGGTATCGCCGAACGATCGCACCCCGCGGGTGTACTCGTAGTCGGGGATCCCGTCGCACGAGGTGTGGCCGTCGTTGGCGACCACGAGGATCTCCGAGTTGCCGTCGTCGTCCACGTCGACCACGAGCGGGTACTCGTGGATCGTGCCGGTCGAGTTGGGCAGCTCGAGCAGCACGGCGCCGTCGAGGCCCGAGTACACCCGCATGTAGCACTCGTCGGCGTAGACCACCTCGGCGACTCCATCACCCTGGAAGTCGAACACCGACGAGCCCGTGGCGTTGGAGCTCTGATCCTGCGTGGTCTGGGACCAGCGCACGTAGATCGAGCCGGGCGTGGGCACAGGGTCGCCGGGCGGCACCACGAGGTCCTCACCCTCGCGCGCGAGATCGTAGACCGAGTACGAGCTGCCGCCCGCGGCCGCGATCTCGGGCCGACCGTCGCCGTCGAAGTCGGCCACGGTGGGCGGGCCGCCGATGCCTCCGCCGGGGATGCTGATGGGAGCGGTGCGCAGCGTGGCGTCGGCGATGCACATCGCGTCGGTGGGATCGACCCCGCACCACGCCGTGCCGGTCTGCCCGTCGAGCACCCGCACGGTGCCGTTGGCCACCACCACCACCTCGGGCGTGCCGTCCTGGTCGAGGTCGGCGATCGCCGGGTAGCCGTCGTTGCCGCCCGCGTCCCATCGCTGCGACAGGGTCACCTGCGGCATGCCGCCCATGTCCTGCCAGTCCACTGCCCACGCGTGGCGGCCCGTCACGATCTCCGGCAGGCCGTCACCATCGAGATCCACGATCGACGAGATCCCGCCGCGGTAGCCCCCGTTGGTGCCGAAATTCGCCCCATCGCCGCCCTGGTCCCAGACCACGAGCCCGTCGTCGTCGAGCACCGCCGCACCGAACACGATCTCGGCCTCGGGATCGTCGTCGAGGTTGGCGAGCGAGGCCCCGCCGTTGACGATGTCGAGCCGCACCGCAGCCCCGCCCGCGTCGTGCGAGCTCCACAGCTGCGCATGCGTCACGCCATCGATCGCATACACGATCGAGCCACCGGTGGCCTGGCGCCCGGCGTACACGATGTCGGGCCGGCCGTCGCCCGACACATCGCCCACGCCCACGCTGTGGCGCCCGTGGGAGCCATAGCTGCCCGCGGCGGGGTCGTGGTCCACCCGCCACAGCTCCGCCCCGGTCACGCCCGAGAGCACCACCACCTCGCCTTCGGGCCAGCTCCCGCCGTCCATGTGCGTGGTGTTGACGACGACCTCCGGGCTGCCGTCGCCGTCGAGATCCGCCACCACCGGGATCGACACCACCTGGTCGGTGGTGAACGCCCACTCCTCGGTCGCATCGATCGCCTCGAACTCGGGCTCGAGCTCGCAGACCACCGGCTCGCTCTGCGGCAGGCACTGGTCGAGCGTGGGCTCGCAGAACTCGCCGAAGTCGCAGTCGAACGAGTCCTGGCATGGACCGGTGGGCGTGGCGCAGCTCTCGGCCAGGCACACCTGCCCCGCGTCGCAGCACACGTCCTGCGCCGCGCCGCAGCGCACCCCGCTGTCGCACGCGGGCATGCACGCCCCCGCCGCACACTCCTCGTCGGCGCCGCAGCACGTGGCCGGCTCGCCGCACAGCACCGTCTCGCACGGGCCGTCCGTGTCGCCGCTGGTCTCGTCGGCGGTGCCGGGCTCGGTGCCCCCCGTGCTCGTGCCGCCCGTGGTGTCCCCCGAGCCGGAATCGAGCGGCGGGATGCCCGAGGAGGTCGAGGTCTCGGCGGCGCCGGTCGGGTCGTCGCCGCAGCCTCCGAGGGCGAGGCCCAGGGCGGGGAGGGGAGCGACGGCGAGCGCGAAGGGAAGGGACGGGACGAGGCGGGACGGCACGAAGGTAAGACACCGACATCGTGCAGGATTTCCGGGCTCCCTGCGAGCGAAGACGCGCGGGAGTCTCGCCGCCGGCTGCTATGCTCCACCCTGTGAGTCCGCCGGTCCTGCCGGAAACCCTCGTCCTCCGCTTTCGCGACCTGGCCACCGACCCGGGCGAGACGATCGAGCGGCATCACGACATCTGCGCGCGCGAGGGCCGGGTGTGGTGGGGCTGGTGGCACAAGGCCCGCGAGCACGTGCCCGTGGCCGCGTTCGCCCACATCAACGAGCGGGCCAAGGGCGACGGCCTCGACATCTACCTGCTCAACGCGCACGAGCGCCGGGTCCACCGCGCGCGCCTGCTCAAGATCCACTGGAAGGACGACCTCGAGCCGTTCACCTCGCCGTTCCCGTGGTTCACGCCGGGCTACTACCGCGGCCGTCGCTGCAAGACCTGGTTCGAGCTCAGCAAGGTCGAGCCCGACGAGATGTCGTTCGACCCGCTCAACGAGCTCGTGCAGGTCTCGGTGCCCGAGTTCTTCCGCAGCGACGAGCCCCCGGAGTTCGCCCGCCTCGACGGCGTGCGGCTCGGCAGCTCGGAGCTGCTCGACGAGCAGAACCGGACGATCTGGTTCGTGCGCCGCCCCCGGCCCGGCGAGACCGTGCGCTCGATGGAGGAGTTCATCGGCACCGGCAACCGCCGCCGCACCAGCCCCGTGGGTGCGCATCAGGATCCGAGCTTCCCGCGCGAGTACTTCCTCACCCGCGGGCGGCGGCTGCTGTGGCTCTCGGACCTCCACTTCGCCAAGGGCGAGCATCGCCACGTGCACGGCTTCGCATACCAGGGCGAGGCCACCGCGTACCAGTTCAACCTCCACCAGGAGATCGAGCGCGTGCTCGAGGACCACAAGGTGCTGCTCGACGTGGAGGGCGTGCTGCTCTCGGGCGACATCACGTGGAAGGCCGATCCCGAGGAGTACCGCGAGGCGCGGACGTTCATCCGCGAGCTCATCGCCAAGGCCGGCAAGACCGACCAGGCCGCGCGCGTGGCCCTGTGCCCCGGCAACCACGACATTCGCTTCTCCGACGAGCCGTGGCGCAAGGGCAAGCCCATCGACGTGGCCAGCGACGCCGCGAGGGCGGCTTATTCGTCATTCTACGAGACGCTGTTCGAGATCGAGCCCAACCGGCACCTCAGCATGGGCCGGCGGTTCCTGCTCGGCGGCGCGGTGCCGGTCGAGATCGTGTGCCTCAACAGCAGCGTGCTCGGCCAGGAAGAGGGCGTGTTCCAGGGCCACGGCTTCATCGGCGAGGACCAGCTGCGGCACGCCGCGCGCGAGGCCGGGTGGGACGCCAACCGTGACACGGGCGACACCGATCTGCCACGCGCGGTGAGGATCGCGGTGGTGCACCACCACCTCTTGCCCGTGATCCACCAGCTCCAGCCCGAGCGCGGCGGCGGGCACGGCTACAGCACGCCCTTGGACGCCGAGCGGCTCGCGAGCTGGATCGTGGAGCACCGGGTGGATCTAGTGCTCCACGGGCACATGCACGAGCCGTTCTGCGTCGAGCTCAACCGCGGCACCACCATCGAGTCGCCGCGCGAGGACTGGCACACATTCACCGTGTGCGGGCTCGGCAGCACCGGCGTGTCGCGAGAGTTCCGGCTGAGCGGCACCCCCAACCTCGCGGCCACGCTCGAGTTCAACAGCAAGAGCGTGAAGATCGAGATGTACGAGATCGTGGCGAGCGGCCCCGTGCGCCGCAAGCACGCCGTGTTCGACGTGCCGATCCGGCGCAAGGTGTGAGCCGATGACGGAACCGCGGGCGTGGGCGTGGCAGGCGGAACCGCTGTGGGCGGCGCTTCGGGACGACGCCCCGCTGTCCGCGGCCGCGCTGCGGGGGCTGCTCGATGCGCTGGCGGCAGCGCCACCGGCAGCGGTGTGGCACCCGACGGGCTTCCTGGTGCTGAGCTTGCTCCGCCGGCCCGAGGGCGCGCTGCGGCTGCACCTGTGGCCCGAGCAAGCGCGGGAGCACGGCACGCCGTGCTGGCCGGTGCACGATCACGTGTGGGACCTGCGAGCGCACGTGCTGTGCGGGCGGGTGGAGAGCCGCCGCTACGTGGTGATCGACGACGAGCACGGCGATGCGGTGCTCTACGCGGTGGGCTACGGCGAGGGTCGTAGCTCGTGCATGCGTCGGAGCCCGCGGCGGGTGAGCGTCCGGCCCGGACCGCCGCGGTGGATCGCGGCCGGCGAGCGCTACGAGGTGGCAGCCGGGGAGTTCCACGCCTCGAGCGTGCCCGCGGGCGAGCTCGTGGCCACGCTCGCCATGACGCGGACCACCGCACAGCCGTGGCCGTGGGTCGTGGGAACCCTTGATGGCGCGGAAACGATCCCGGTGGAGCGAGCCGTGGCCAGCACGACGTGGGTCCGCGAGCTGCTGCGCCGTGTGTCGCAGTCGTGGTGAGCATGCATACGCGAGCTCTGGATCCCGCCCTGATTTGGTTCGCTGTCGATTTCCAGTGGACGTACCAGTCGTCTCACTGAATACTCCGATTCGGGTCCAACGCATTCGGATGAATGCACGTCGGCGGACCGTCTCGCGCATGCGCGAGGCGGCCTGGCAAGCCGACGTCGTGGCGCCGGAGCAGCGAGCCATCACGGCTCGAGTCCTCCACGCCATTCCCAAGGAGAAAAATCGATGGTGAGACCGTCTTTCCTGCTCGTTCTGGCGGTATTGGTTGGCGCCTGCGACAGCGAGCCGCCCCGCTCCGATCCGAGTCCCGCCCCCGCCCCGGTGGCACGACGATCCGAGCCCGGCCCCGCGGCTGCACCCGTCGTCGCGAGCGCTCCGCAGTGGGCCCGCTCGCAGGCCGACGACGAGCCCGAGCCTCTGCTCGACCCTGCCGGCGTCCTCGACGAGGAGGAGCGCCGGCTGCTCGAGGCCGACGACGCGACCCTCACCCGCGAGGACCGCGTGGCGAGGGCCGAGGCCCAGCGCAAGCTCGTGATGGCCGACCCCGAGCATCCGCTGCGGCCCACGCTCGTACGAATCGAAGCCGAGGTGGCCTCGGGTGAGGCCCGGACCAAGGCTCAGGAGATGTGGGCCGGCCGTCTGGCATTTCCCGATCGAGACGAATCAGAGGCCCCGAGGGGCTGATCCCACCCGGTCGCGTCGGAGCACGCGATCGCCTTGCCCAACAACGAACGCCAGAGAAGGAATCTCGAAATGTTCAAATCACCGTATCCATTCATCATCGGCATTGCACTGCTCGGCATGCCCGGAGTCTCCCACGCGAATGTCAAGGGGCAGGTCACCCTCGACATGGAGCTCGGCATCGGCGCGGGTCGAGAGATGGTCATCCGCACGCCGGAGATGTGCGCGGGCGAAGGCAGCGCCAAGGTCCTTTGGAATCGGAACCAAGACACCGTCGACATCAAGCTCGATCTGGAGGGGATCCCTTACACGCCCACGTTCTGCTACGAGGTCGATCCCAGCACCCCCTACAACCAGTATCCCGCCTGCACGGTGAACGGTGCCTGGCAGGTGTGGTTCACGCTGCGGATGTTCTCGCGCGTCAGCACCTGGTACTATGACTCGGTTTCGGGCGACCTGATCGCGAACGAGCACGATCTCATCGGTGGGCCGCCGCCCGGCTCCATCCCGGTCGAGCTGCCGGCCGCTCAGATGATCGCCTCGACCTACTTCCAGCCCAATCCCACCAGCCTCAGGGCCAGAGTCACCCTTCACTTCGCCTACGAGCAGATGCTCGACGCGTACGGCGGTGGCGGCTCGATCGTCGGGCTCATTCCCTTCAACCTGTACGACGACGACTCGATCTGGGTCTACTACACCAAGGAGCTCCTGCCGCTGTACGAGGCGCAGACCTGGGACACGGTCCTCGCGGAGATCGACGCGGGGATCGGAGGCCTCGGCGTCGCGATCAGTGCGGAGCCCCAACCCAAGCCCACGTATCTGCTCACCCACGATCAGCTCATGATCGGCTGGGGTCAGTCCTACCCTGAGCACTTCCTCGACCCCCAGCCCCCCGAGGCGTACGACGATCCCGATTGCGGGACCGAGCAGCTTTATGTACCGTTCTCGTAGCGGCTGAGCCGCCCCATGAGCGGTTTCGAGACAGCGTCGTCCATCGAACGCATCGAGCCGGGCCGATTGCTCGTCCGGCTACGCGGAGCGCTCGAAGACGACGCCGTCCAGGGTCTCTCGAGCAACCTGCTCCAGCGGCTCGACGCCATCGGGCCCGGAGGAGAGCTCATCGTCGACATGGACGAGCTCGAGTCGTGTACGACCGAGGCGCGCATGCGCCTCATCGAGCTCCAGCGCAGCATCGCCAGGCTGGCCGTACGCACGGCATTCGTGGCCGATCGGCCGCGATTTCGTGGCGTGGCGCTGTACATCGCCCACCACTCCGACGACACCTCCGCGCGAGCCTTCCACCTCCGTGCGCAGGCGGATGCGTGGCTGCGGCGCTCGGAAGGCCGCATCGAGAGCATCGCTGCATATCTCGAGCGCACCGGGCGGGGCAAGCCCCCCAAGCCCAGGCGGAGCTCGGAGGAGATTGCGATCCGCGTCGCCAAGCTCCGCGACTCCAGTGATGAGGAGGAGCAGCGATGAGACGCTCGTCCTTGACGGTGGGTCAGCGCGCCTTCGTGTGGGGGTGGCGTCGCTTCTCGACCGGGTTCGTCGGCTTTCCCGATCCATTCGTCGCGGAGCACGTGCGCATGTACGGGGTCCGGGGTTACCTCAGCTGGGCCAAGTCGGCGTTCGCGATGATGGACATGCTCGCGAAGCGCTTCGGGCCGGTCGATTCGCAGATGATCATCGCGTTCGCTGCGATGTGGACGGGGTGTCGCTGGTGCAGCATCGGCCACACGCTCAGCGGTAATCTCGAGCTCTTCAAGCGTGAGGGCGAGCTGGGGCCGCTCGACGAGCTCAGCATCCCCGAGCTGCAAATGATGCGCGATCCCGAGGTCCTCGCGCTGCTGCTCCGGCGCTTCTCCGGGCCGCGCTGGGAGCAGCTCAACCAGCTCATCCTGCGGCAGTACCTGCTTCGCAGCGGCCAAGTCGAGGAAGAGTCTCGCGACGACGAGCTGCTGCAGCTGGCCAACCTCATCTGGGAGTGGGTCGTGGAGTGCTCCATCACTGCGATGGACATCGACCCGACCACGATTCCACCCCAGACTCCCATCGGTAAGGATCGCAAGCTGCTGGCGCGCTACTACGAGGCGCGCAAGCAAAAGGCGATCGCTAGCCAGCCTTGAGGCTCGCGAGCCGGATTCGTCGGGTCGATCCCGACATCCGAGCCGATGGTCCTTTTCGCGCCACAGCTTGTCGCGTTCACTTGCAATGCTTGCGATGCTTGCGATGCTTGCGACGCTTGAGATGGATGCAGAATATGATAGTGACGATCGCATGCTGAATTTTTAGGTACCCGAAGTCGTACAAAGCGCTAGAATGGCGTTTGCTGACATAGGAGCGAGACGATGCCGATCAAGGATGATGCGGCGCGGGCGCCAGATCTTCGGTCGATGCCGAGGAAGCGTTCGAGCGACGATGGTCCAGCTCGAGGACCCCAGGCAGCGAGCAACACGACCCGCACGGCGAGCACTCGACCGATGCCGCGGGCAACCGGCCTCCCGCTCGTGGGAGCGTTGCCGTGGATGCTGCTCAAACCGCTGCAATTCCTTCAGGAATCCTTGGTTCGCCAAGGCAGCGTCTTCGAGCTCGATCTCGGGGTGACCCGGGTGGTCGTCGTGGCCGACGTGGCGGCTGCCGAGTACGTGCTGCTCGAGAATGCGCGCAACTTCGGCAAGGGGGGGGCATTCTGGGATGGAATCCGCGACGTGCTCGGCCAGGGCCTGGGGACGAGCGAAGGGACGTTGTGGCGGCGCCAGCGCAAGCTGATGCAGCCGAAGTTCCAGGCCAGCTTCCTCGAGAGGTATCGCAGCACGATTGCCGAGGCCGTCGAGGACGCACTCGGAGGCCTGGCAGCCCCTGGCCCCATCGACGTGTCACCGTGGTGCGATCACTTGCTCGAGACGCTCGTCCTGCGGGTCCTGTTCGGCTCCGAGCTCGACAGGATGAGCATCGACGAGCTCCGTACCAACATGGCCGCCATGTCCGACGCGGCGCTCCAGGGGCTGGTGATCCGCAATCTTCCTCCATGGTTGCCGATACCCGGGCGCGGGCGCCTGGACCGAGCTCGGCGCATGTTCAACGAGCGGGCCATCGCGCTCATCACCGAACGCCGCCGTCACCCGGGTCGGTGTGGTGACTTCCTCGGAGTCTTGGTCGATGCGACCGACGAGCTCGGATCGATGAGCGACGAGCAATTGCTCGACGAGGCCATGACGTTCTACATCGCCGGCTACGAGACGACCGGGACCTCGCTGGCCTGGGCGCTGTGGCTGCTGGCCAGCCAGCCGCGGGTCCGCGACGAGCTGCACGCCGAGATCGACAGCGGCGCCGACGGCATACTGCTGCGAGCCTGCATACAGGAAGCGCTGCGGCTGTGCCCGGCCGCGGTATTCGTGGTCCGCCATGCGGTGGCCGACGACGAAATCGGTGGCCACCCGGTCTCGGCGGGAGCGCCGGTGCTCGTGTCGCCCTATCTCATCCAACGCAATCCCGAGCTCTGGCCGCGCCCCGACGAATTCGATCCCAGGCGCTTCATGGATCCCGAGCTCGTGGCCAAGCGGCCGCGTCTCGCATGGATCCCGTTCGGGATCGGGCAGCGAGTCTGCATCGGCAAGGCGCTGGCCATGCTCGAGCTCGAAGAGGCGCTGCGCCGGATCTTGAGGCGCTTCACGCCGGTGGTGGCCGAGGATCGCCCATCACCGAAGCCGAGGTTGTCGACCACGCTGCGATCGAGCACTGGCATCTTCCTGCACATGCAGCCGCGGTGAGGTCTCGATCATGGCCAATCACATCCCCGATCCCGGCTACGCGCAGTTCGCGAGCAAGGAGATCCTTGCCCGGCTGCGAGCGATGCGCCATGCCTCGCCGACCTCACGAGCATGTTCCTTCCTCGTTCAGTCATGCGGCCTCGCCCACGGCTACCAGCTGCAGATCAGCACGAAGCCAGACCTCTCCGAGAGCATCACCCCGACGCTCATGGAAGTGTTTTCCTCGATGCTCATCTTGGACCTGATGATCGACACGGAGGTGGATGCCCGGATCAAGGCTCACCTGGCGGGGTACATCGAGGATCACCAGCAGGACGGCATGTTCTGGTTCTTCGAGGACCCGTCGCTGGTGCCGCCGGACGTGGACTCCGTGGCGATGGGGCTGTCGGCGCTCGCCCGCGCGGGCACCGTGGATCTCACCGGCCGAACGGAATCGGCTGCGATCGATCGCGTCGTCTCCAACCGCACGTCCACGGGCGTGATCCAGGTCTACTTCCCGCCGTGCGGGGACCGAGAAGGCCGGGTCGACCCCGTGGTCTGCGCAAACGTGCTCTACCTGCTCCACCTCGCCGGACGCGGCCATGAAGCCCAGGAGACCGAGGACTTCTTGTACTCCGTGCTCGAGCAGCGCACGTACCTGCAAGGGACCCGCTACTACCTGTCGCCGATCACGTTCCTGTGTCTCCTGTCGCGTACGATCAAGGTCTCGCCCTCGTTGCGGGCGCGATTCTTGCCGTTGATGCGAGCGCGAGTCCAGGAAGCCCTCGATCGCATCGACGACGACGACTCGATTCCATCGCTGACGGTCGCCCAGCGGCTCATCGCGGCCAACAACGCGGGGCTCGATGATCCGCGTGACGTTCAGACCCTTCTCGAAGCCCAGCGGTCGGACGGCGCATGGGAAGCCCATGCGCTGGGAGCCACGGGAAACGACCAGCTGCGGCTCTACTTCGGCAGTCGCGAGCTGACGACTGCATTTGCCCTGCACGCGCTGTCCACGCTCCCGCGATAGCTCGGCACGAGCCCGCCCGTCGAGCCAGCCCGATCATGAAAGACCATGCACCCCTGGAGTATGCCTTTGCCACGTCCATCATCACGGATGAGCGACTACGCGCCAGCACGAGGGCATCGCTGCAGCAAGCAATGAAGGACTGCAGAGTCTTTCACGACGATCCCGTTCGGACCAACGAGCTGCTCGGTCTCATCGATACCTATCAGCGGTTCACGTGCCCCGCCCAGGTTGACGAGGGCTCGCTGCTCATCGCTGCGCTCTACGGAGTGGTCATCTTCCTCCATGGGGTGGGGATCCTCGACGGCGAGCATCTCGAGCTGACACCCGATGAATTCGACCACTACCTGCGCACGGAGACCGTCGCAGAGGACCACGCTTCCGAGTCGGCCAGGCTGCTCTCGGCGCTCGGGAGCAGGCTCCGGGCGAGGAACCCGAGCCCAGTCGCGCTCGACCGCTTCATTCACTACGCCGGTCGCTCCTATCGGTCGTTCCTCGTGAAGCGGAGCGTGGTGCAGGACGGCCGGCCCGAGTCGATGGCGGAGTACGAGACCAACCGCGCGTTCCGAATCGCCGTCTATCCGTGGGTGTGGCTGTGGATCGCGCTCGACGACTTCGTGCTCCCGATTCGAGCCCCCGACGATCGCAACCTCTCGCGCATGCTCCGGCTCACCAACCAGATCACTTACCTGCGAAACGACATCGGGACCCTGAGACGTGACGTCCACGACGGCATCAAGAACTATGTCCTCTACGTCGAGGAGGAGCTGGGCTGTGACCGAGGTCGAGCGATCGAGGTCGCGAAGCAGCGCTGCGACGACGCCGTGAGAGAGCTGCTGGAGCTCGAACGCGTCGTCATGTCATCGCCCGACGAGTACCCCGAGCACGAGGCCACGGCATACGTCGGCTTCCTGAAGGCGTTGGTGGTCGGCAACGTGCTGGCACTCGACGCATTCGGGAGCACCAAGTACGTCGAGAGGGACACGCTCGTGAAGTGACCCCTGCGCGGCTCGGCCGTGTTACTTGCCAGCCAGCTCTTGCTCGAGCGTCGCGATCCGCCTCCGCAACCGCTCGAGCCGCTGCTCCACGAGCCGCTTGCGGTTCATGTGCGCCCACATGCCGACCCGGGCGGCAACGCGAATGGTCACGTCGGTGATGAGCTCGCGCAGGCCATCGAGCTTCGCCAGCTCGTCGGCTCGATCCACCAGCGCGTCGACGATCTCCTTGTCGGTCGCCTTGGGGTTCTTGGCGAGGATCTCGAGGATGAAGGTCTTCAGCGGGCGGTACTTCTTCTCGTCCCACCCCGCGAGCAGCTCGAGCCCGCGCTCGAGCCGGGCCTCGCGTCGTCGCAGCCGCTCGAGCCGCATCTCCACGCTAGTGTCTGTCATGGGTGTTCCCTTACCGGATCCCATGCATGATGGATGCTCTCGGGGTCGAGGGCAACGCACGTTTCGACTCGTCGAGCCGGCGCGGCAGGGACGCGAGCCGAGACGGTCGCCGCCTCGCCCTCACGGGGCTCCAACGGCGGGACGCGGGCGGGCGCGTGCGTGCGCCCGCCCGGCTCCCGACTGGTCGTTGCTTGCCATCGTCGAGCCCGTCACTTTGGGCCCGTCACTTGGGCCCGTCACTTGGGCCCGTCACTTGCCGTCGTTCTCGTCGATCTTGTCCTCGACTCTGTCGCCGGCCTTCTCGAGCTTGTCTTCGGCGCGGTCGGCCTTCTCCTCGAGCCGGTCACCGGCCTTGTCGAGCCGGTCTTCGGCGCGGTCGGCCTTCTCCTCGAGCCTGTCGCCGGCCTTCTCGAACTTTTCGCCGGCGTTGTCGGTCTTGTCTTCGATCTTGTCGCCGGCCTTCTCGACCTTGTCGCCGGCCTTCTCGACCTTGCTCTTGTCGCCTGGCTTCTTTTCGTCGTTGGACCCGGGGCAGCCCGCGAGAGCCACCCCGAGCCCGAGCAGCAGCCCGTAGTCACGAGCTCGGCTCATGTGAGGACCTTCTTCCCGAGCACGGCGCCGAACACGACACCGAGGACCGCGAGCACCAGGAACACGAGGGCCAGGATCTTGGCGATCCCGGCTGCGCCCGAGGCGATGCCGGTGAAGCCGAATACGGCGGCGATGATGGCGATGATGAAGAACGCGATTGCAGCTCGTAGCATGGTGAATTGCCTCCTGTCGTGCCGGAGTTGCAAGCGTTGCGCTGCATCCGGTCGACTTGGTGAAGGAGCCCGTAGGGCCCCGGGGAAGGGGATTCGTGCGTAGATGTAGACGATGAATGCGACGGGCTCGCGAGCGAGCCCGATGAATCGTGGATGACCGAGACGCCGCTACAGCGGCTCGAGGTCGAGGCGTGGCTCCACGGTGAGCCACGCCCCAGCGAGGGCGCTGCGAAGCAGCGGTGAGCTCGTTACAGCGCCCTCTTGGTGAAGAAGGTACCGAACAGCACGCCCAGGATCGCGAGCACGAGGAACACGGCGAACAGGATCTTCGCGATGCCGGCCGCGCTCGCGGCAATGCCGGTGAACCCGAACAGGGCGGCGATGAGGGCGAGGACGAACAGTGCGATGGCGGCTCGTAGCATGGTGTTTGAACTCCTCCTGCCGACGATGCAAGCCGCGGGCCACGCCTCCCGAACCCGCGCGCGCGAGCCTCCGAGGGCCCGAGAGCGGGATTTCTTCCCCGATCTGGCGACCTGGCTCGGCGCGCAGGGCGGCTCGCGGTGTGGCGAATTGGTCGTGGCGCCCGGGGATGATCGAGCGCCCGTGCTCACTCCACGTCGCCGGCGGCGGCTACCTCGCTGCGAGGATCGCCTGCGCCGCCAGCTCGCCCGGTGCACACGTGAGCCCACCGCCCGGGTGGCTCCCGCTCCCGCACAGCCACAGCCCGTGGATCGGCGTCCGGTACCGAACGCACTCGGGGGTGGGCCGCACGAGCAGCTGGTCGAGCGCATGCTCGCCATGGTGCAGGTGACCGCCGTGCAGGCCGTACTGCTCCTCGAGGTCCTTCGGTACGAGCACCTTGCGCCCCACCACGCTGCCGGGCAGCCCTGCGTCGTGCCGGCCGAGGATCTCCACCACGCGATCTCCCAGCCGCTGCCGTGCGGCGTCGTTCCAGCCGTCCTTGCGGGCATACGGTACGAAGTACACCAGCGCCGAGACCACCGCGTGCCCCTTGGGTGCGAGCTCGGGCTGCGCCACCGTGGGCACGTGCACGTCGAGCACGGGGGTCTGCGGCACCTCGCCGTACTTGATCGCGTCGAACGCTCGCTCGATCTCGTCGAGGTGGCCGGCGACACGCACGAATTCCGCTGGCTCACCGCTCCAGAATCGCGGCGCACGGTCGAGCGCGAGCAGCACCTGCGCCACGCTCCCACGGCTGCGGAACGTACGAATGCGATGGTCCAGCCGGTGCTCCAGCAGCTCGGGCGGCGCCAGCTCACAGAACGTACGCCACGGGTGGCACGAGGCCGCCACGATCGGCGCACGGATCTCCTCGCCGCGCGCGAGCACCACGCCCTCGATGCCGTGCTTGCCCACGAGCAGCCGCTTCACCGCTGCCCCCGTGCGGATCTCTGCTCCGGCCGTCCGCGCCGCCTTCGCCAGCGCCTCCACCAGCATCGGCCCGCCCCCGACCACGCCCGGTCCGAGCAGGCTCTCGCGTCGCAGGAGATCCAGCCCGTTGCCCGGTGACCACGGGCCGGTGAACGTGCCGGCCAGCGCAGGCAGGCAGAGCGCCGCCGACACTCGATCCGATGTGAACCGCTCGCGCAGCACGTCACCCACGCACATCGGCGGCAGCCGCAAGAGCTCGAGCAGGTCCGCATCGGCGAGCTTGCGCACCCGTAGCGCCCGCTGCCCCAGGCCCAGCAGGCTCTCGGACTCCACGTCGACGATGTCGATCGGCGCGCGCCCGAACAGCTCGCGCACGGCCGGCGCCAGGCGCTCGAGCAGCGCGACGTACTTTCGATACGCCTCCGCATCCGCGGGGTGATGCTCGGCGATCGCCGCCGCGGCTCGCTCCACGTCGCTCGCCTCGTGCCCCTGCGCCAGCGAGAGCGGCTTTCCTTCCCCGAGCGCCAGCACCGAGGGCGCCGACGCCCGCAGCCGCAGCCCGTGCTCGGTGAGCCCCAGCCCCGAGACCACGCTCGGCCGCACGAGGCACGTGTCGGCCAGCACTCCCGCGCTCGCGTACCCGGTGTGGAACGGCTCGCTCGCTGCGAGCCCGCCGACGAGCTCGCGCCGCTCGAGCACCAGCACGCGCCGCCCGGCCTTGGCGAGGTACGCCGCCGTGGTGAGGCCGTTGTGGCCGGCCCCGATCACGATCGCATCGAACGGTCCCGCAGGCGCGCGCTTGGAGGGGCCACCGGAGCTCGTCTTGTCGTGGATCATGCGGCCCCCGTCTTCAGCATGGTCTTGGCGGCCAGCTCGCCGGGCGCGCCCATGATGCCGCCGCCGGGGTGCGTGCCCGAGGCGCACATCCACAGGTCGCGCACGGGCGTTCGATAGCGGGACCACCCGGCCACCGGGCGCAGGAACAACAGCTGCTCGAGGCTCAGCTCGCCGTGGAAGATGTTGCCCTCGGTGAGGCCGAACTCCTGCTCGAGGTCCCACGGCGTCAGCACCTGCCGGTGCAGGATGCTCGCTTCGAGCCCGGGGCAGTACTGCGCGAGCGTCGAGACCACCGCGTCACCGAACGCCTCGCGCTGCTCCGGCCAGCGCGAGGCACCTTCCTTGAGGTTGTACGGGGCATATTGAACGAAGCACGAGATCACGTGCTTGCCGGGCGGTGCCACCGAAGGATCCACCAGCGACGGGATCACCACGTTCAAGTACGGCCGCTTGCTGAACTCACCATACTTCGCCTCGTCGAACGCCCGCTCGACGTACTCCACGCTCGGGCAGATCGCGATGTCACCCTCGAGGTGCGGGCCGGGGCCGGGGCGGCTGGTGAAGCTCGGCAGCCGGTCGACCGCGAGGTTGACCTTGCCCGAGCTGCCGCGCAGCTTGTAGCGACGCAGCTGCTGCACGAGCTCGGGCTCGAGGTGCTTCTCGCCCACGAGCCCGAAGTACGTGCGGTGTGGATCCACGGCCGACACCACGACCTTGGCCCCGAGCTCGTCGCCGTTTCGCAGCACCACCCCGGTGGCGCGCCCGTCCTGGATCCGCACGTGCTCCACGGGCGCCTCGGTCACCATCTCGACCCCGTACCCCTTGGCGGCTGCCGCGATCGCGTTGCTGATCGCCCCGGTCCCGCCCTTGGAGAAGCCCCATGCGCGAAAAGCGCCATCGATCTCGCCCATGTAGTGGTGCAGCAGCACGTAGGCCGTGCCGGGCGAGCGCACGCCGAGGTACGTGCCGATGATGCCGCTCACCGACATCGGAGCCTTGAGCACGTCGCTCTCGAACCACTCGTCGAGGAAATCCGCGGCGCTCATCGTCAGCAGCTTGAGCTGGAGGTGCCGCAGATCGCCGTCGAGCTGCTGGAAGTGCCGGCCGAGCCGCAAGAGCTGGAGCAGCTCGCGCGGCGACCACGAGGTGGGCTCGGGCGCGGGCGCGTCGATGACGTGCTTGGAGAACCGCGCCAGCTTGGTCATCGCCAGGCCGAACTCGGGGTAGACCTCGGCGTCCTTCGGGCTGAACGCCGCGATCTCCCGGCGCGTGCGCTCCTTGTCGCCCCAGCGCGCCAGCGAGCGGCCGTCGGGCAGCGGCAGGAATGCGCAGTCGAGCGGGATCACGTGGAATCCGTGCTTGGTGAGCTCGAGCTCGCGGATGATGTGCGGCCGGAACAGGCTCACCACGTACGAGCACACCGAGAACGTGAAGCCGGGGAACACCTGCTCGCTCACGGCGGCGCCGCCGAGCACGTGGCGGCGCTCGAGCACCAGCACGCGCCGGCCGGCCTTGGCGAGGTACGCCGCGCACACGAGGCCGTTGTGGCCGCCCCCCACGATGATGGCGTCGTAGCTGCTCCGCGAGGGCTTGGTCGAGGTCAGGGTCACGGCGAACGCTTCCGCTCGGGGTTGAAGAAGGGGGTCTTCTCGACGACGGCGCCCACGCGGTGGCGCTCGTACTCCACGGTCACCTCGACCTGCAGGCGCGTGCCCGGGGCGAAGTGGGGCGCACGGACGGACGCGAGCGCGAGGTTGGCCTTGAGCATGGGCGACCACGCGCCGCTGGTGGCCTGGCCCACCTGCTTGCCCGTGCGGTCGTACACCGGCACGCCGCTGCGCCACGCGCCCGCGGGCACCTGCGGCGGCAGGCCCTTCTTGGCGAACAGCGCCTCGTACTCGTCCCAGTCCCAGCGCAGGCCCACCACCCCCCACGCAGAGCCGCGCGCCTGCTCGGCCTGCAGCGCCGCCTGCCCCACGAACGGCTCGCGGTCGAGCTTGATCGTCCAGCCGAGGCCCAGCTCGTAGGGCGTGGACTTGCGCGACTCGATGAGGCAGTGGGTGGCGTTGAAGTAGTCGACGCCGTTCATGATGAAGCCCGCCTCGATGCGGGTGACGTCCATGGCATCGAGCGCGGCGGGCAGGCAGCGAAAGTCGCGGCCGGCGTCCATGATCGCGTCCCACACCGGGAGCGCCTGCTCGCGGTCGACCCACACCTCGTAGCCGAGGTCGCCCGTGTAGCCCGTGCGTGAGATACGTACGTTGATGCCACCGAGCTTGGCGACGGTGGTGCCGAAGAACGGCAGCCGGTCGAGCGGGGCATCGCTGCACGCACGCAGCACGTCGCGCGAGGTGGGGCCCTGGATCGCCAGCGCGGCGATCCGAGCGCTGCTGTCCTCGATGGTGACGCGGTAGTGGCGGGCGAAGCGGTGGAGCCACGCGAGCGTCGGATCGGCCGCGGTGAGGCGATAGTGCTGGTCGTCGAGGCGGCTGACGGTACCGTCGTCGACGATCTTGCCGTCGTCGTCACACCAGCACAGGTACGTCACGCGGCCGACCTTCAGCTCGCGGATGTCGCGGACGGTGACGCGCGAGAGCAGAGCCGCGGCATCGGGGCCCTTGATGTCGTACTTGTAGAGCGGGGACACATCGATGACGCCCGCGCCGTTGCGGAACGCGAAGTACTCGCGCTCGGGGCTCGTGTCGAACGAGCGCACCGCGTGATAGCCCGCCCACTCCTTCCAGAACATGCTGGTGCACAGCTCGGCGGTCCGAGGATGGAACGGGGTCGGGATTGGCATCGGCCAGGGCCTGCCCGCGTGTCCGCGGGGGTGGCAAGGGTAGTGGAACGCCACCGCGGAGCCAATGCCCACACGTTCGAGCGCAGAGATGGCTGGGCCGCATGCTTCGGGAAGCGGGTTCGATGGTCCATGGCGCGAGGTGGACGGGTGCTGCTTGGATCACGTATGGCGCGCCGAACGCGGAGGTTGGTTGACATGGCTCGGCTTAGCGGTTCTAGTGCCTTGGAATCGAACGGAGCGCCACGCCGATGGATGATCTCAGGGAGTGGATTCGACGCGTGGATGAGCTCGGCGAGCTCACCCGCGTCAAGGGAGCAGATCCAGACACGGAGATCGGCGCGCTGGTCGACGTGTTCCAGTGGGACATGGAGACTCCGGCATTGCTCTTCGAGGAGATCAAGGGCTATTCGACGTCCCATCGCGTGCTCGCCAATGCGTTCACCTCCATGAAACGCATTGCGCTCAGCCTGAACATGCCAGCGACGCTGAGCCGGCGCGAGTTCGTGGCCCTGTGGCGCAAGCGGATGCGCGAGCTCCAGCCGCTCGCTCCCACGCTCGTCGAGAGCGGCCCCGTGCTCGAGAACGTCATGAGGGGAGCTGACGTGGATCTCACCCGGTTCCCTGCGCCACAGTGGCACCCCCATGATGGACGCGGGTACCTCGGAACCGGAGACATCGTCATCACTCGCGATCCCGAGACTGGATGGGTCAACTGCGGAACCTACCGCGTCCAGGTCCATGACGAGAAGACCGCGGGCATCATGATTGCTCCCGGCAAGCACGGCGGGATGATCCGCGACAAGTACTGGAGCAAGGGCATGTCATGCCCCGTCGCCGTGTCTCTCGGGCACGATCCACTGCTCCTGATGATCGGCGGCATCGAGATCGACCATGGTGTGTGCGAATACGACGTCGCGGGAGGGATCCGGGGACAGTCCATTCCCGTGATCGCGGGGCCGTACACGGGCCTGCCCGTTCCGGCAACCGCCGAGATCGTGCTGGAGGGGGAAATCCCGCCGAATGTCAGCCACAAGGAGGGTCCATTCGGCGAGTGGACGGGGTACTACGCGGGTGGCGTGCGCGAGATGCCGGTCATCGATGTCAAGTCGATCAGCTTCCGCAACGACCCGATCGTGCTCGCTTGCATCCCGGGGAAGCCTCCCAGCGACAACACCTTCTTCCGCTCACCCCTGCGAGGGGCGCTCATCTGGGACCAGCTCGAGCGGAGCGGGATCCCGGGCATCGTTGGCGCTTGGTCCCACGAAGCGGGCGGAGCCCGGTTCCTCAATGTCGTTGCAATCAAGCAGCTCTATCCGGGGCACTCGCGACAAGTCGGGCTCGCGGCGGCGAGCTGCCCGGCGGGGGTCCAGGCGAATCGAATCGTGGTCGTCGTCGACGACGACATCGACCCAACGGACACCAACGAGGTGCTGTGGGCGCTCACCACTCGTGCCGACATGGTGAACGACGTCGAAGTGATCAAGCGGTGCCGGACGACCGGCCCCGATCCCATGGCGTACGCCGGCGACGGCAATAGCCCATGTTACAACAACCGCATGATCATCGATGCCTGCCGTCCCTACGACAGACTGTCGACATTCCCCGAAGTCGGGCGAATCTCCCATGAAGAGGCGAGAGCCGTGCGCGCGCGCTGGCCAGAGCTCTTTGGCCAAGATGGAAGAGTGAAGATGCCGGGCTAGGCTAGGGCCGGGCTCGGGCCGGGGTAGGACTAGTTGCGCGATACTGACTCAGCGCACTGCACGCCGTGCGCGCTACCGCTCCCTCGTCGAACGCTCAGCAATCTCCGGGAACCTCGCGATCGTCTCGGCGAGCGTTCGCCGTCCCAGCGTGACGGGCTCACGCCAGGGCAGCGCCGCCGGTGCCTTGAAAGCGGCTCGATTCAGTGCGAACACTGGGCTGACGGAGAATCCATGCTGTCAGAGGCAGAGAACACGAAACTGACGCGAGTCGGCCCGGGAACGCCCATGGGCGAGCTCATGCGTCGGTATTGGCATCCCATTGCGGCCACGTCACAGCTCGACGAACGTCCCGTCTTGGGGGTGCGGCTCCTTTGCGAGAAGCTCGTACTCTTTCGCGACCAGCAGGGGCGGCTGGGACTGACGACCAACCGATGTCCACACCGGGGGATGAATCTCGTCGCGGGAATTCCCGATGAGCAGGGGCTTCGGTGCCCGTACCACGGATGGGTCTTCGATCCGTCCGGCCGCTGCATGGAGCAGCCGTTCGAGAGCCGGGGTACGGAGCGCTCGCTCGCGACCTTCCAGGCGACGTGTTCGATCAAGGCCTACAAGGTCGAGGAGCTGGGCGGCCTCATCTTCGCCTATATCGGCCCCGAGCCTGCACCATTGTTGCCGCGGTGGGACATCCTCTTGCGGCAGGACATGGTGCGGGACATCGGGTTCGCGAACGTGCCGTGCAACTGGCTCCAGTGCCAGGAGAACGCGTACGATCCCATTCACTTCGAGTTCCTCCACGGGAACTTCGCGAATTACGTGCTGGAGCGGCTCGGGCGGCCCGACCTCCGGCGTCGGAACTACATGGACGGCAAGTGGGTGTACGGTGCCGTCGAGCATCAACGCATCGCGTTCGATCCCTTCGAGTACGGCACCATCAAGCGGCGATTGATCAACGACGCGACCGAGGAGAGCGAGCCGTGGCGGGTGGGCGCTCCGCTCATCTTTCCGAATCAGGTGCGCTTCGCCACGAACTGCGAGTTCCGCGTCCCGCTGGATGACACGAACACGCTCAACATCTTCTACAACCTGTATCCGCCAGAAGCGGGAGAGCCCGACCAGCGGCACGGCGGAATTCCCTCCTACAAGATCCCGATCACGCTCCTCGACGACGACGGCAACTTTCCCTGGGACGAGCTCGATTCCAACAGCGGTCAAGACTCGCTGGCCTGGACCCTCCAGGGCCCGATCTCGGACCGGACGCGCGAGCACCTCGGCCGATCCGACGAGGGCGTCATCGCGTTCCGGCGGCAGCTGCGGGACGAGCTGGACAAGCTGGCGCGCGGGGAGGATCCGCTGAACGTGTTCCGTGACCCCGTCAAGAATCAGTGCTTGTCGGTCGAGGCCTACGTCGTCCCCATTCAGGTGCGGAGCGCGTTCTCGGCCAAGTACAGCCCGATCCTCAACGAACGCGCCCGGCGGAAGGACCCGAGCGGTGCGGAGAGCCCAAACGCCTACCGTGCAGCCGAGGAAACCAAGCTCGTGTCCCACGAGGTCAGCCCGGTGGTGAAGCCGTGACCGAGCGGAGGAAGCGAGAGCTCGCAGTCCCTCTGGCTCCCGTCGTCGATCCGGCCGACTGGGGGCCCGACGAGCTGCGCAGCCGAAACGACTGGATCTACCAGCTCACCGAGGTGGAGCAGGCGGAGCTCGATGGGGCCGTACACGAGACGGAGTCGAGGGGCCTCGACATCCTCGAGATTCGAGCGGGGACCTTCGAGGTCCCGAGCTTGGAGAGCGTGCTCCTGCGCATGCGCGCCGAGCTCATGGATGGGTTCGGCGTGGCCCACCTTCGTGGCGTACCGGTCCATCGCTACGATCGGCGACAAGCCATCATTGCGCTGTGGATCATCAGCAGCTACCTCGGCGACCCCGTTCCCCAGAATCGCTTCGGTCACATGGTGGGGCACATCAGGAGCCTGGGTCGCGAAGGAATGGAGGTCCCGAAGAACCGGGCCTACCACATCACCGGCGACGCGCTGCCGTTCCACCCGGATTCCTGCGACGTGGTCGGGCTGCTCTCGCTCGAGGTGGCGAAGTCGGGGGGCCTCACGCGGTTCGTCAGCTCCGTGCGGGTGTACAACGAGCTGCTCGAGCGGCGACCCGAGCTGGTGAAGGTCCTCGTCGAGCCGTTCTACCGGGACCGCCGCGAAGAGATCCCCGAGGGCAAGGAGCCCTACTTCGCGATGCCCGTGTTCATGTTCCACGAGGGCTACCTCATCGTGAGCTACCAGGGCACGTACCTGCACACGGCCCAACGGTTCGAGAACCTGCCCCGCTTCACCGACCTGCAAAAGGAGGCGTTCGCGGCGGTCGAGGCGATCGCGGAGGAGCTCTGCCTCGAGATGCCGTTCGAGGTCGGCGACCTGCAGTTCTTGCACAATCACGTCATCATGCACTCTCGGACGTCCTACGAAGACTTCCAGGAGGAGGACAAGAAGCGCCACCTCCTGCGCATGTGGCTCGCCACGCCGAACGGCCGGCCGCTGCCGCCGCCGTACTGCGAAAAGTCGTATCTGCCGGTTCCGCCGAGCGGGCGACCGATCCCCGGCGTGTATCTACGCGGCGTCGAGCCCAAGGTTCCCATCGAACCCGAAGCGTGATCGGGCTCGTCGGGCGGATGCGGCGAGCTCACGGCGCCGATCCGCTCGAGCGCTCGTCCATGGTCTCCACGATGTGCCTCCCGAGCGACAATGCCGACGTCGCGGCGGGTGAAGGCGCGTTGACGACGTGGAGTATGCGCTTGCTTCCGCGGACCTCGAAGTCCTCGACCAGGGCTCCGTCGGGGAGCACCACATGCGCTCGCACGCCGTTCGGCCCGGGCTCGAGGTCATCGACCGTGAGCTCGGGAACGAGATGCTGGAGCGCCTTGGCGTATGCGTGCTTGCTCCACGAGCGGACCATCTCTCGCGTGGCGTGGGGCCAGTGTCGGCGCAGGAATCGACGGAGACCCACATACTTCACGAAGTCACCGAGCTCCCGCCAATTGACATCGGTGCGATGATAGCCTTCCCGCGCAAACGCAAGCACGGCATTCGGACCGCACTCGACCGTGCCATCGGTCATTCGGGTCAAGTGCACGCCCAGGAATGGGAATCGAAGGTCGGGCACCGGATAGATCAAGTTTTGGCACAGTGAGCGGCGCTCCGGCACGAGTCGATAGTAATCGGCGCGAAACGGAATGATCTGGCCGGGGGGGACCGCCCCCGTCATGCGTTCGATGCGATCGCTGTGCAAACCGGCACAGGCCACGATCCGCCGGCAAGTCAACGTCTCGCCGGTGGTGTGGACCTCCAGTGCGTCCTTGCGTTCTTCGATGCGAGTCACCCGTGTTCCGAGGATCACCCGATGTCCGTGCTCCCCGATCCGCTGGGCGAGCTTGTTGCAGACCCCCGCGAAGTCGACGATGCCGGCGTCGGGGACCCATATCGCTTCGATGCCGCGCGCGGCCGGCTCGCGCTTGGCCAGCTCCGACCGACCGATCTTCTCGCATCGCACTCCATTCTCCAGGCCGCGAGCATGGATTCGCTCGAGGGATGGGCGCTCGGCTTCCACCGCTGCGACGATGACCTTTCCGCAGACCTCGTGTCCGATGTTCTCGCGCTCACAGAACTCCACCATCTCGGTACGCCCGCGCCCGCAGAGGCGTGCCTTGAGCGAGCCCGGCTTGTAGTAGATCCCAGAGTGCAACACCCCAGAATTGTGCGTGCTCTGGTGTTGCCCGACTCGTGACTCCTTTTCGATGAGCGCAACCGAGAGCTCTGGCGATCGTTGGGCGAGTTGGTAGGCGGTGGAGAGCCCCACGATTCCACCACCGATGATGATGACGTCGAACGTGGCGTCAGTGCTCACGGGCGAAATCTACGGAACATGGCTCGCTTCCACCAGAGCATTTCCCACCCTTCGTGATTGCATCGGTGACGCTTCGAGCTGCGGCGTGAGTTGCGCGAATGGAGATCGGATTCGAGCGGCCACGGACTGCTGATCGCGTCCATTCGCGCGTGAAAGGAGCCTGGAGGCCGAGGAGCCGGCTGCGGTAGTCCCGCAGATCCGAAATCCGGTGTGTGCGTCGCTCGCCCACATGCAGCGTCCACACCCCAACGAAAGGTACGAGTCACTCGTCGAGGGCGAGCACTCGCGGTTGCGAGCGTCATTTCTGCTCATCGGTACCTGCTCGTTTTCGCGAAGTCGAACGACCGGGTTCCCGCCGCGCGCCTCCGTCGACCTGGCCAAGTGAGGTGGAACGGCGGTCGTGCGCATGGTACGTTGCACGTCGCGATTCACCCCGGCTCGCGTCTCACGCACTGTAGCCCTGCGTTCCCATCCGAAAGGTCTGCGATGACTGCTTCGACGATGACTGCTTCGACACTGCAACCTTACGTTCCCAAGCGTCCACTCGCGGACGATGTGCGGAGCTTCTACGGAGCGCGTCAGTCGTCGTTCGGTGCCATGAATCTGCTCTCGCGGCACCTGCCCACGCCCACGCGCGTGCACGAGCTCGTGAAGAACGTGATGACGATCGACTACGCGATTGGCCGCGCGTTCGATGTCGGCGCCTACGTCCGCTACGTTCGTGAATTCGCCGAGTACTGGGGGCTCTCGGCGTCGCCCGTGACGCTCCTCGACGAGGGCCGGATCAAGTACCTCGATCACTTCCAGCGGATCTCGACGCTCACCGACGGAGCGCTCGCGGCGGAGCTGCATACCGCGGCGCGTGATTCGATGGATACGTTCAATCTCTTCACGCCCAAACAGTGCAACTTGGCGTGCCGCGGGTGCTACGCCGCATCGGTGGAGATCGACAAGAAGCCCTACGACGACGAGCAGGTCGAGAGCTACTTCGAGGGCGCGAAGCGGATCATCGCGCAGGCGCGGGCCCTCGGCGCAAAGACGGTCTACACGTCCGGCGACGGCGAGCTCACGATCTACCCAAAATTCTTCGACTTGCTCGAGCACATCGCCGAGCTCGGAATGAAGTGGCTGTTCTTCACCGCGGGGCTCAGCTTCTCGAGCGAAGCGAACGCGGTGCAGACGTGGACTCTCTCTCGCCCGTACATGGGCGCGCACATCGCCCGGCGCATTGCGAGCGACATCGAGCGCTTCGAGCAGAGCGGTGAGCGGAAGCCGGTGGCGAAGGCGCTCCTCGCCGAGCTCGCGCGCTACCGCGACTCGATCGAGGTCTATCACTCGATGTGGAGCACCAACGCGAAGACGAACACCGCGTGGCGCCGGCCAGGTCTCGACGACTACGACTACGTGACGATCTCCGTCCGCGGGAAGCCGATCAGCGTTCCGTCGAGCCTCCTCGACATGATGGAGGTCGTCTTCCCCGGAGAGCACCGTGCGAGCTTCGGGATCGAGATGCCCGTGAGTCACGTCTCGGCGACCGAGGTGAGCGACGTCGCCGCATTCGTCGTCGACAACGGCCTCAAGAGCTATTTCGAGCCTGCGATTACGACGGGCCACAACAAGGGCGAGAGCCTTGCCGCGGCCGGCGACGAGTACCGCAACAATCTCGCTCCGCTGCTCGTCCGCTCGCTCTGCTCGTTCCGCAACCTGCACCAGCCGACCGTGAAGCTGTGGAACACCGGCAAGCACAGCACCTTCCGCATCAGCCCCGGAATGGGGGTCGACATGGGCGATCTCAAGGCCACCGGCGTGATCGATGCCATGGAGGTCGGCGGCCACGACGGGGCGTTCTTCGCCGCGGTTCATAGCCCGCTCATCGTCCACGCGAACTACGCGTTCGTCACCGGCTGCAAGTGCAACGACTTCTCGAAGCGCCTCGTAACCGATCGCGAGAACCTGACGCGTGAGTGGCAGGAGATCGCAGCCCTCATCGAGCCGAGCAAGCTCGCGCCCGCCAACATCGAGGCTGCGCTGGGCGCCTCTGCGTCACGGGGTTGAGCTCGTGGTCAGCGTCGCAGCACAACGTCCGCCGCCTTCGTTCGAAGGCGAGGCGCTCCTCGATTGTTACGAGGAGAAGTGGCTCGAGAAGTTCGAGCACGTCCAGGGGAGGGACCTCGACCTCCAAGTGGAGGAGATGAGCGCCTTCGAGGCCCTCGTGTCCGCCTGCGACGATCCCACGCGGGCGCGGGGTGCATTCCGCTATCTCGACATCGGCACGTGCACCGGCCGCTATCTGGCGTGGGCCCTCGACAAGGGCATCGGCGCCGTTCACGGGCTCGATGCCTCGCAGCACGCGGTTGCGTTCTCGCGGCGCAAGTTCGGGAGCCGTGCGAGGATCGTCCAGGCTGACATCCTCGATGACGGAATCGATGAGCTGCTCTCGCTCACGAACATGGATCTGGTGTCGATCATGTTCGGGACGTTCAATCACTTCTCGATGGCGCAGCAGCAGATCGTGCTGCGCAACGCTCGAAATTTCCTGCGCGAGGGGGGAAGCCTCGTCGTTTCGTCGTGGCAGCCGGGTAAGTGCGATTTCTCGATCTACGATGCGAGCGCGCGCAATCTACTCGGCTCGCGCGGATTGACCCTCGCCGAGCTGCGTGCCAGCGTCGCCGAGTGTGATCTCGAAGTGGTCGACTGGGCCTACACGAGCTCGAAGCTCGTTGCGCGAATTCGTCGCGCGTCGAGCGGCGGATGAAGTCGCTCGTCTCCGACTCCGCGTTGGCGGGGCGTGCCATGGCGAGATTGACTCCCTTGGCACCCCGGCATAGACTCTGCCGTGTTCGGCGGGGACCGAAGAGGCTCACGTGAGATTCATTGGAATCGAAGAGCACTACAGGACGGCCGCGATCGCAGAGGCAACCGCTTCGGATCCATACATGCAGGCGCTTGGTGCTCGCGGTGGTGAGATTCTGACGCGATTGGAGGACCTGGGCGCGAAGCGGCTGGCTGACATGGACAGCGCCGGCATCGAGATCCAGGTCCTGTCCCACACGCTACCTGCCACCGAGAAGCTGGATGTCGCCACGGCGGTTCCACTCGCTCGCGACGCGAACGACATACTCGCAGACGCGATCGCTCGCCATCCGAAACGCTTCGTTGGTCTCGCGACACTTCCCGTGGCCAGCGCCGAGGCAGCCGCGGACGAGCTCGAGCGCTCGGTGACCAAGCTCGGCTTCAAGGGCGCCCTCATCAACGGGCTCCCGCGGGGCCGATTCATGGACGATCCTTCGTTCTGGCCCGTCTTCGAGCGAGCCGAGCACCTGGAGGTCCCGCTCTACCTCCATCCCGCCGTTCCGCCGGACAGCGTGCGAGAGGCCTACTACAGCGGTTTTTCGCCCGACGTGAGCTTCGCGCTGGCGACCGCCGGCTGGGGGTGGCACATCGAGGTGGGCCTGCACATGCTGCGCCTCATCCTCGGCGGGGTCTTCGACAGGTTCCCGCGCCTGCAGATCATCGTAGGCCACATGGGAGAGGGCGTACCCTCCATGATCTGGCGGACCAACGCCAAGGTCACGCAGCGGACGACGAAGCTCGAGCGGCCCGTACAGGAGTACTTCGCCGCAAACTTCTACGTCTCCACGAGCGGGTTCTTTTCGTCCACGGCCTTGCTGAATCTGCTGCTCGTCCTCGGTGCGGATAGGATTCTCTTTGCGGCCGACTATCCGTACAACAAGAGCGAGGATGCTCGGGCGTTCTTGGAGGCGGCACCGATCGCCCAGGCGGACAGAGAGAAGATCGCGCACGGAAATGCCGAGCGACTGCTGCGGCTTTGAATGCGCCCATCGACAGGAAAACGACAGAAGTAGGAGAGTGAAATGAATCGCGCGCTGCCAGCCATCAATCTCATGAAGTGGATCGAGGAGAACCGAGAGCACTTGAAGCCGCCGACCGGCAACAAGGCGATCTGGGAGGATCAGAACTTCATGATCTTGGTCGTGGCTGGGCCCAACAGCCGCGGGGATTTCCACATCAACAACGACGATGAGTTCTACTATCAGCTCGAAGGCGACATGCACATTCGAGTGCGAGAGGGCGGAAGGGACGGCAAGACCGTGAACTACCCGGTTCGTGCCGGCGAGATGTTCCTGCTCCCGACGGGGATTCCCCACTCTCCGCAGCGAGCGGCGGGGACCCTCGGCCTGCTCTTCTTGAGGCGGCGCCCGCCCGACGATACCGATGGCTTTGCGTGGTACTGCGAGACTTGTGATGCGCATATGTACGAGGAGCATCTGCACATCGACAACTTCGCGGAGCAGCTCCCGCCCCTGTTCGACCGGTTCTACAAGAACCCGGAGCACAGCATCTGCAAGAATTGCGGAGCGCAGGCGACGCCGCCTTAGATCGTTCGCCCGTGCGCTCGACGGTGCAGAGCCCCGCGTCCGAAGCATGGACGCGGGGCTCGTCACGTGAAGGAGCCTCGGGCGCGGCGAGCCGTCAGGAGCGCTCCTGCTCGATCCCATGACCGAGGTCGGGTTCGGGTGAGAGCCGTTCGATCCGCTCACTTGGATTCATGAGCAGTCGCCGGAGGAGCCGCTCGAACCGCTCCGCCAGCCGGACCGCCGTGGCCTCGTCGAGCGCATCGTGGCTGTACTCCCAGTGGAGCTCGAAGCCATTCCCGGAGAGGAGCACGAACAGCGCCAGATCGAACCTCGCGATGCTCGTGGGCATGGCGACGGGCTCCACCTCCAGCCCCCCGAGCTGCGGCCTCGCGTTCGGGAGATACTCGACCACGAATATGACCTGCAGCTCCCGGCGAAGGCTCGGATCGGGATCGAGCCCGAACGCCTCGAGGAGGGTCTCGAACGGGACGTCCTGGTGCGTGTAGGCCCCGAGCGTCTGCTCACGCACGCGGCGCAGGAGCTCCAGGAAGCTCTCGTCGGGCCGGACGTGCACGGCCAGCGGTAGCCAGTTGACGAAGTACCCAATGAGCCGGAACGCGTCGGGATGCTTTCGTCCCGCGATGGGGCTCGTGACGACGATGCTCTGCTGTCCGGACACCTCGCTCAGGAGCACGCCGAACACGGCGAGGAGGGTCATGAACTCCGTCACGCCTGCGGCGCGGCCGACCGTGCCAACGGCCTGCCGCGCCTCCTGATCGAGGTGGCGTTCGAACATGGCGCCCTCGTACCTCCGGTGCAAGGGCCGGGGGCGATCGGTCGGGAGCTCGATCCGCAGCGGCACGCCTCGAAGCTGCGACATCCAATAGTCGAGCTGCTCGCGCAGTGGCGCCCCCTGCAGCTGCTCGTGCCGCCAGGCGGCGTAGTCTGCGTAGTGGATCGTTGGCTCGGGGAGCGGCGATGGTCGACCTTCGACGTAGGCGTCGTACAGCGCGAGCACCTCCTCGGTGAGGACGCCACCCGACCACCCGTCGAAGACGATGTGATGGACCGTGTAGACCAATATGTGCTCGGTCTCTCCGAGGCGAAGGATGCGGACCCGCAGCGTCCGTCCCCGCGCCAGATCGAACGGACAGCTGGCTGCTTCCTTCACCAGGGTCTGCTCGCGAGCCGCGAGCTCGGACCTCGGCAGGGCGCTGAGATCTTGCACCGCGAAATCCAGGGCATTCGTGTCGTGGATCCGTTGGATCAGCACCCCGTCGATGTCGTGGAAGCTCGTCCGCAGCGACTCGTGCCGGCGCACCACCTCGACGAGCGCGCGCTCCAGCGCCTGGGCGTCGAACCGGCCGTGAAGGCGAAGCGCAGCGCGTATGCCGAAGGCCGCGCTTCCCCCCTCCGTCTGCGCGTAACGCCAGTGGCGAAGCTGAGATGAAGAGATCGGGAGATCGCCGCTGGTCGTCCGTCGCGGGATGGGGCGTGCCCCGATTCCCGAGGCCCCGGCCATCATGCGGAGCTTGAACATCGCAACGGTTGGGCAGTCGAAGATCTCACGCAACGCCACGTCGAATCCAAGCTCGTCGCGAACGCGGGAGACGAGCCGGACGGCGAGCAGCGAGTGGCCGCCGAGGTCGAAGAAATCGTCGTGAACGCTGATGCTGGCGACGCCGAGCACCTCGGCGAAGATGGCACAGAGCTGCTCATCGAGTGGGTCGCGAGGTCCTTCCGGCGTAGTGGCTCGATCGATCCGTGGACGAGGCAGCGCCCGCCGATCCACCTTTCCGTTCGAGGTGAGCGGCAGCACGTCCAGCGGCACGAACGCGCTCGGCACCATGTAGTCGGGGAGCTTTGCTTCGAGCCGTCCACGCAGGGTGTCGATGTCGAGGGCCTCGGGGTTGGTGGCAACCACATAGGCGACGAGCCGCGTGTCACCCGGCAGATCCTCGCGTGCGACGACGACGGCCTCGCGAACCTCCTCGAGCTCCGACAGCACGGCCTCGATCTCTCCGAGCTCGATGCGGAAGCCTCGCACCTTGACCTGATGGTCGGAGCGCCCGAGATACTCGATCGCACCGTCCGGTCGCCATCGCACCAGATCCCCGGTCTTGTAGAGTCGCTGGCCCGCCGCGAACGGATCCGGCACGAAGCGCTCCGCCGTCAGTCCCGCCCGCCCGCCGTATCCGCGCGCAACCTGGACCCCGCCGAGATGCAGCTCTCCGTGGACGCCCACGGGCACGGGCTGCAGCTCGGCATCGAGGATGTACGTCTGCGTGTTCGCGATCGGGCGGCCGATGGGTACGAGCGGCCCGGGATCCGAGGGAGCGGACGGCCACCAGGTGACCTCGATCGAGGCTTCGGTGGGCCCGTAGAGGTTGTGGAGCTCGGCGCCCATGCGCTGGTGGAAGCGCCGTGTCGTCGCGTACGCGAGCGCTTCGCCGCTGCACACCACGCGCCGCACCGACGACGTGTGCTTGCCGAGGTCCGGCTCGTCGAGAAACGGCTCGAGCATCGACGGCACGAAGTGCAGCGTCGTCACGCCCGTCCGCTCGACGAGGTCGCACAGGTACGCGGTGTCCTTGTGGCCCTCGGGGCGCGCCACGACGAGCCGCGCACCGATCGTGAGCGGACAGAAGAGCTCCCACACCGATACGTCGAAGGTGAACGGCGTCTTCTGCAAGAACGCGTCGGACTCATCGAGCCCGAGACTGGGCTTCATCCACTGCAGACGGTTGAGCACGCCCCCGTGCGTGTTGACGACGCCCTTGGGTCGCCCGGTCGAGCCCGAGGTGTAGATCATGTACACGGCCGAGCCCGGGTGGAGCGAGACGCCGAGGCGCTCGGACGACGTCGCGGTCATGTCGTCCGCGTCGGCCTCGAACACCGTTGCTTCCGGCGCGCCGAGCAGGTCTCGGATCGCCTTCTGCGTGACGATCGCGCGTGCACCGCTGTCGGAGAGCATGTAGGCGACCCGCTCGGGCGGATACGTCGGGTCGATCGGAACATACGCCGCGCCGGCCTTGAGCACGCCCATGACCGTCGCCACCAGCTCGATCGAGCGGAGCATGAACACGGCGACCCGGTCCTCGCGCCGCACCCCCGACCGCCGCAGGCGGTGTGCGATGCGATTCGACAGCGCCTCGAGCTCGCGGTAGCTGATCGACCGATCCTCGAACACCACCGCGGGAGCATCCGGGCGTCGATCCACCTGCGCTTCGAACAGCTCGTGCACGAGCGCATCGTGCGGCTGGGCAGACTTGGTGTCGTTCCACTCGACGATGATCCGGCGCCGCTCCTCCTGCGTCAGCAGCGGCAAGTCTCGAACGCTATGCTCCGGTCGACGCAGGGCCCCCTCGAGCAAGACCTCGAAGTGGGTGGCCATCCGCTCGATCGTAGACGCATCGAACAGGTCGGTGTTGTACTCCCACTGAAGGGTGTAGCCCTCGGAATTCGGCGTGACGATGAGCGTGAGCTCGAAATTCGCGACGCCAGTCGCGATCTCGTGGCGTGTGATCTCCAACCCGGAGAGTCTCAGCTCTGCAGTCGGAGCATTCTGCAGCACGAACATCACCTGGAACACCGGCGAACGGCTCATCGCGCGCTCGACCTTCAGGGCGGTGACGAGCTGGTCGAACGGCAAGTCCTGGTGTGCGTAGGCGCCGAGTGCCCGGGATTTGACGTCGGCCAGCAGGGCTTCGAAGCTCGCGTTCCGGTCGACGCGGAGCCCCAGTGCGAGCGTGTTGACGAAGAACCCGATGAGGCCCTCGGTCTCTCGCCGCGTGCGATTGGCGATCGAGCTTCCGAACACCATCTCGGTCTGGCTGGTGTAGCGGCTCATGAGCACGCCAAAGACCGCCAACAGCGTCATGAACTCCGTCGCGCCAGCCTTGCGGCTCACCTCCTGGATCGCGCGCTTGACCTCCGTGCTCAACGCGCGATGGAGGGTGGCGCCGTGAAACGTCTGTGTCGGCGGATGCGGGCGATCCGTGGGCAGCTCGAGGACCCGTGGTATTCCCTCGAGGTGCGCCTTCCAGTAGCGGAGCTGCGCGTCGAGCTGCTCGCTCGACAGCGACTCACGCTGCCATACCGCGTAGTCAGCATACTGAATCACCAGCGGAGGAAGCGGCGACGGCTTGCCGTCCAAGAACGCCGCGTACAGCGCCGAAATCTCGCGGATCAACACCCCCACCGACCAGCCATCCGACACGATGTGGTGCATCGTGAACACCAGCTCGTGCTCCTCGGGCGCGAGCTTCAGCAGCCGCGTGCGTAGGAGAGGACCACGCAGGAGATCGAAGGATCGTGTCGCCTCTTCGCGCGCGAGCTCCCGTGCCCGCTCGCCTCGCGACACCTCGGCAACCGAGGTCAGGTCCTCCACGACCAGCGGTATTTTCACCCACGGATGGATCCGCTGCCGTGGTTCGCCACCCACATCCTCGAAAGTAGTGCGCAGTGCCTCGTGACGGCGTACCACCTCGTCGAGAGCGCGCTCGAGCACTGCGACATCGAGCTGCCCCCGCAGATGAAGGGCGCCCGACACGTTGTAGGTCGCGTCCCCCGGGGACAGCTGCTCGAGGAACCACAGTCGCGTCTGGGCGTACGACAGCGGCACCGGGCCGTGGCTCGCTCTGGCCGAGATCGGCGTGGTCGTGTCGACCCCCTTCTTTTGGAGGAGGCGAGCGAGCAGCTCTCGCTTGGATTTCGAGCGTCCTTCGTTCTGCCGCGAGTCAGGCATCTCGCATTCCTCGCAACAGCGCTTCGGCCTCTTCGTCCGACAGCTCGTCGACCGATGCGAGGGTCTGCGCAACCATCTCCGTCTGCTCGCGTCCACCGAATGCGTCGTCGAGGGCCAGCAGTAGCCCCGCCGGGGTCGATTGCTCGAAGACTCGCCGCAACTCGAGCGTCACCCCGAGGTCGGCCGACAGCCGCGAGACGAGCCGTGTGGCGAGGAGCGAGTGTCCTCCGAGCTCGAAGAAATCGTCCTCCATGCCGACGCCCTCGACGCCGAGGACCTCGCCGAAGAGGCCCGCCACGTATGTCTCGGCCGCGGTCTGGGGTGGCACGTGGCCATCGGAGGGGCCTCGCTCCGGGACCGGGAGTGCCTTGGTGTCGAGCTTGCCGTTGGGCGTCAGCGGCAGCGCGTCGAGCACTACGAACGCGCTCGGCACCATGTACTCCGGCAGCCGCTCCTTGATGCGAGCGCGGAGCTCCGCGGCGGAGACGTCGGAGACCACGTAGGCGGCGAGGCGCTTGTCTCCCGGCGTGTCTTCGCGCGAGAGCACGGCCACCGCGCGCGCGCCGGCCTGGCGCAGCGCGTTCTCGACCTCCCCCAGCTCGATCCGGAATCCCCGGATCTTGACCTGATGGTCGGTCCGCCCGATGAACTCGAGCTCGCCGCTCGAGCGCCAGCGGACGACATCCCCCGTCCTGTACATCCGCGCGCCGGCTCGCTTCGAGAAGGGATCGGGCAAGAATCTCTCCGCGGTGAGCCCCGATCTGCCCAGATATCCACGAGCGAGCCCCAGGCCGCCCACGCAGAGCTCTCCCAGCGCGCCCTGTGGGACCAGCTGCAGGGACTCGTCGACCACGTACACCTCGACGCCATCGATCGGGCGTCCGATGTGGATGGTCCCATCCGAGTGGACCACACTCGAGGTGCAGATCACGGTCGTCTCGGCGGGCCCGTATTGATTGCCCACCTCGAAGCCCGCCGACTGCGGTGGGCGTACGCCCAGTTGCTGCCCGCCGACATGAAGCCAGCGCAGCCCGTCGAGGGCGTGACCCTCCTGGAAGATTGCGTCCGCAACCGGCGTCGGCACGAACGCCATCGTCAGCCGCGATCGAGCGATCCACTGTGCCGTCGCCGCTGGATCGACCCGAATCGCATCCGGCGGAATGTGTAGAGCGGCGCCGGCCGACAGGCACGACCAGACCTCCCACACCGATGCATCGAACGCGACACCGGCGATCCACGAGCAGGCATCCGCGGCAGTGAGGCCGTACGTGCGATGGGTCCAACGCACCAGCGAGCACAGCGTGCCATGCTCGACGGCGACCCCCTTGGGACGCCCCGTCGAGCCCGAGGTGTAGATCACGTAGGCAAGCGTGGCCGCGTGGACTTGCCCCGGTACCCGTGCGGTCAGCCCATTGCTCGCGTCGATGTCGTTCATCCCCACGAGCGGCGCCCCGAGCTGGGGTGCTCCGACCGCGTCGTCGACGATCACGAACCGCGCTCCGCTGTCCTCGACGATCTGGCGCGAGCGCTCGTTCGGGTAGCACGGGTCCATCGGCAGGTACGCCGCACCACACTTGAGTGTGGCCAGCGCAGCGATCACCGCGTTGACCCCGCGTGGAAGGTGGAGCGCCACGATGGTCTCGTGCGACACGCCTCGCTCGCGCAGATGTCCGGCCAGTCGATTGGCCCGGTCTTCGAGCTCGCGGTAGGAGACGGTGCCGGTCGCGTGCACCAACGCGGGCGCGTCGGGCTGGCGGGCAGCATGCGCCTCGATGAGCTCATGCAAACCGCGGCTATCGGTCGTGTCGCCCGACTGCGTATGGTTCCAGTCGACCCGCAGCCGTTCTTCCTCCGCCTGCGTCATGCGGGGAAGGCGGGAGATGCGTTCTCGTGGTGTCGCGACCATGCCGACCACGAGGACTTCGAAGTTCGCGGCCATCCGCTCGATCGTCTCGCGATCGAAGAGATCGGTGTTGTACTCCCACAGCAGAGTGTAGCCCTCACCCGCGTCATCCACCGCCAGCGTCAAGTCGAACTTCGCGACGTCCGACGTGTCGGGTAGCTGAGTCACCTCGAGCCCAGGCAGCTCGAGCTTGACGTCCGGCGTGTTCTGCAGCGCGAACATCACCTGGAACACCGGTGAGCGGCTGAGGTCGCGCTCGATCTTCAGCGCGTCGACCAGCCGCTCGAACGGCAGATCTTGGTGTGCGTAGGCTGCGAGCGTCCGCTCCTTGACGTCCTTGAGCAGGACTTCGAAGCTCGAGTCGGCCTCCATGCGCAACCCGAGCGCCAGCGTGTTGACGAAGAAGCCGATGAGGCCCTCGGTCTCCTGGTGCGTGCGGTTGGCGATGGGAGTGCCGATGATGAGCTTCGTCTGGCCGCTGTAGCGGTTCATGAGCACCCCGAAGCTGCTGAGGAGCGTCATGAACTCGGTTGCGCCATACGTACGGCTCACCGTCCGCACCGCGCGCTTCACCTCGGCACCGAGACGCCGCTCGAGCTTCGCGCCGCGGAACGTCTGCATCGGCTGTCGGGGTCGGTCCGTCGGCAGGTCGAGCACGACGGGCACGCCCTCGAGCTCGGCCTTCCAGTAACCCAGCTGCCGCGCGAGCTCGTCGCCCGCGAGCCACTCGCGCTGCCACGCGGCGTAGTCCGTATACTGGATCGGAAGCTCTTCGAGCGGAGAGTCCTGACCCGCGACGTACGCTCCGTAGAGCGCCGTGATCTCGCGAGCCAGCACCCCCATCGACCAGCCGTCCGACACGATGTGGTGCGTGGTGAAGAGGAGCACGTGCTCTTCGGCGAGCTTCACGAGCCGTCCTCGCACCAGTGGCCCGCGCGCCAGGTCGAACGGCTGCCCCGCTTCGAGCCGCACGAGCTCCCGTACGCGCGCCTCGCCCTCGGCAGGCGCGAGCGCGCTCAGATCTTCGAGCGGCAGCGTCAGCTCGACGCGCTCGTGGACCCGTTGGATCGGCTCGCCATCGTGCTCCTCGAACGTCGTGCGCAGCGTGTCGTGGCGGCGCAGCACCTCGCCGAAGCAACGCTCGAGCACGGCGGCATCCAGCCGACCTCGAAGGCGCAGGGCGCCGGGTACGTTGTAGCCGGCGGACCCGGGCGCCAGGCGGTCCAAGAACCATAGCCGTGACTGCGAGAACGAGAGCGGTGGTGCCGAGCCGGCTGCACGCCGTGGAATCGACACTGCCGACCGAGACTGCCGCCCCGCGAGGCTCTGCGCGAGCGCCACGATGGTCGCGTCGAACAATTCCCGGATCGCAATCTCGACGCCGAGCTCCTGGTGCACGCGCGACACCACTTGCGTCGCGAGCAACGAGTTACCGCCGAGATCGTAGAAATTGTCGAGGATTCCGACGCGCTCGAGCTTGAGGACCTTCTGCCAAATGTCAGCGAGCGCGCTCTCGGTGGCGTTCCGCGGCGCGATGTACTCTGCCGCCGCGAACGCTCCGTCTGGTGCGGGCATCGCCTTGCGGTCGATCTTTCCGTACGGGGTCAGCGGGAACCGGTCGAGCGTGACGACCGCCGCCGGAACCATGTACGCAGGGAGCTTCTCCCTCGCGAGCGCCCGCAGGTCCGACACCTCGCTGCTGGCGATGACGTAGGCCACGACGCGCTTGTCCCCGGGCGTGTCCTCGCGGACGACGACCACGGCGTCCACGACCGCGGGATCGAGCCGAAGCACGGACTCGATCTCGGCCAGATCGATGCGCTGACTGTGGACCTTGACCATCGTGTCGAGGCGTCCCAGGCAGTCGAGGCGCCCATCGGGGAGCCACCGGGACATGTCTCCCGTCTTGTAGAGCCGCTCGTTGCTGCGAAACGGGTGCGGGATGAACTTCTCGGCCGTGAGCCGCGGGCGGTCGAGATACCCCCGCGCCAGCGCCACGCCACCGATGTGCAGCTCACCCACGACGCCGATGGGCACGGGCTGTAGCTCGTGGTCGAGCACGTACGCCGTCGTGTTCAGCAGCGGCCGGCCGATCAGCGGCCGTCGATCTTCGTCGGCCGAGCACTGACCGGCGACGGTGATCATCGTCGCCTCCGTCGGCCCCCACATGTTGTGGACCCGACGGCCGGGTACGGCCCACCGCTTGACGACGTCCTCGGAGAGCATGTCCCCTCCGAACGACACCATCTCGAGCTCGGGCAAGTCCGTGGGCTCGGTCAACGCTCCCACCACCGGAGGGAGCAGCTGGTAGTTGATGCGGTGCTTGCGCAGTGCGGTGACGATGGGCTCACCGGGCATCAGCGAGTCTTCTCGGCGAGCCGTCATGACGATGGTGGCCCCGCCACCGAGGCCTGGCCAGATCTCTCCGATCGATGCACCGTCTCCGCTCATGGAGAAGTACTGCAGCATCCGCGACTCGTGATTGAGACCGAACAGCTGCTGGTGCTGCCGCAGGTGATTGACCATGCCGATGTGCTCGAGCACGGTGCCCTTGGGCCGCCCGGTGGAGCCCGAGGTGTACAGGATGCAGAAAGTGTCGTGCCGGTGGATCGGCAGCTCGAGGTTCTTCGACTCTTCTGCAGCTCCGGCTCGCGGCGTATCGACGTACACGAGCCCGATGGCGCTTGGAACGGCGGGAAGCCGCGGCAGGAGCTCGGAGTGGGTGACGAGCACCGCCATGTGCGAGTCTTCGAACATGTACGTGAGCCGATCGGCGGGGTACGACTCGTCGATGGGCAGGAAGCCCGCTCCGCTCTTCACGATTGCGACGAGCGCGGCGACCATCTCGATCGATCGCTCCACGCAGATTCCGACGATCGAGCCGCGTCCGCAGCCGAGCCGGCGGAGCTCGCGTGCGAGCACGTTGGCGCGCTCGTTCAGCGCCCCATAGGTGATCGTCTGCTGCTCGAACTCCACCGCGACCTTGTCGGGGAACAGGCGCGCGTTCTCCTCGAACAGCTGGTGGATGTGGAGGTCGGGATCATACGGGCCGTCGGTGGTGTTCCAGTCCTCGACGATCGTGCGACGCTGCTGCTCGTCGAGGATCGGTAGTCTCGACACCCGCGCCTCCGGAGCGTCCATCGCCCCCGCCAGCAGCACCTGAAAGCTACTGATCATGCGCTCGATCGTCTCGGCGTCGAAGAGGTCCGAGTTGTACTGCATCCACGCCACGGACGGCGTGCCGGCGACGGGGACGACGACGAGCGTCAGATCCAGCACGGACACGTGGCTGTCGACGAGCGCCGTCTCGGCGGTGACGTCTCCGAAGTCGATGCTCGCGCCCGGGACCGACAGGGCCAGCCCAGCCAGCCCAGCGTCCTTTCGCCGCGGTGCTTGCTCATAGGCGAACATCGTCTGGAAGATCGGCGACCGACTCCGGTCGCGACCGGCCCCCAGGTGGCTCACCACCCGGGAGAATGGAATCCAGGCGTGCTCGAGCCCGGCGACCAGGGCCGTGCGCATGCGGTGCACGAGCTCGATGAACGTGGGCGCGCCGTGGAGATCGGTGGGCAGGGGAATGGTGTTGACGAAGTAGCCGACGATGTCCTCGAACGCCCGATGATCACGCCCGCTCGTCGGCGTTCCGATCGCAAACCTGCTCTGACCCGAGAAGCGATGCAGCAGCGCAGCATAGGCCGCGAGCATGACCACGTACGGGGTGACACCTTCGCGGCGGGCAAAGTCCATGACCGCCGCGCCAGCCTTGGGGTCGATCGTGAAGCGCCGCAGGCCGCCACGAAACGTCTGCAGCGTGGGGCGCACGCGGTCCGTCGGCAGCTCGAGCGGCGGGAGGTCGCGAGCGTGGGCCTTCCAGAACGCCAGCGCGCTCTCGGCCTTCGGCGAGTCGACGAGCTCTCGCTGCCACTTCACGAACTGCTCGTACGTGGCGGAAGCCGGCCCGAGCGACGGAGCGACGCCCCGCGCGAGCTTGTCGTACGTAGAGCGCAGCTCGCCGAGCATGAGGACGACCGACCACAGATCGATCGCCACGTGGTGCGTTGCGATCATCAGCACTGCATCGTCGGTGCTCAGACGCCACAGCGTGACGCGCAACATCGGCCCGTGCTTGAGATCGAACGGCTGTACGCTCAGGCTCGCCGCTTGGGCCAAGATCGCATCGACCGACTCGCTGGTCTCATGGACCGTGAACGAGGGCGGGAGCTCGGGGTGGATGACCTGCCGCGGTCCATCCGGCGTGCGAAGATAGGTCGTGCGAAGCACGGGATGCCGCTGCACCACCGCAAGCGCGGCCGTCTCCAGGTGCCCCACGTCGAGCGGGCCGCGCATACGGGCCACGATGTGGAGGTTGTATGCCGCGTTGTCCGGCTCGAGCTCCTGCAGGTACCACAGCGATTCCTGATTGCCGGACAACGCCTCGGGCACATCATCCGCCGCCGCGTGGGCCGCGGACTCGGCCGGCATGACCGATCGCTCGAGCGCGCGCGCCTCGGCCAGCTCCGCAAGCTGCACCGAGATCGCCCGCAAGCTTCGTTCGCCGAGGAACATGGACAGCGGCACGACGATGTCGAGCTGCGCTTCCACGACATGCGCAAGCTCGACCGCGCCCATCGAGTCCAGACCGAATGAAGCGAATGGTGCATCGGGATCGATGCGTGCCACCGCGACACCGAGTGCACGAGCCGCCATGGCGCGCAGCCACGCCTGCACATCCTCAGCGGACGTCGATGCAAGCGATAGCTGGCGGATCGCCGGAGTCTGCGATGGTCCAGATGTTCCACCGATGTCCACCGAGCCCGCCACATCGCTGACGAGCACCTCGAGCTCCCCCGCCAGGAACGCCTGCTTGGCCGCAAACCGCTGGATCTTGCCGCTCGACGTCTTCCCGATCGAGCGCGCCTTGATGAGCACGATCGCATGGGGCACGAGCTCGTGCGCCAGCGAGATGTCGCGACGGATCGCCACGAGCGTCTCGCTGGCACCCGCCGACGACTTCGCGGTGATCAAGCGATGGTGGTCGACTTCTGCGACGACCACCAATCGCTCCTCTCCGCCGGCATCGACCGCGAAGCAGGCCACGCATCCCGGCCGGATCGACGGGTCGGCATCCTCGACGGTGCGCTCGACATCCTGGGGATAGATGTTCCGGCCACGTACGATGAGGAGATCCTTGAGGCGTCCGGTGACGAACAGCTCGCCGTCCTGCAGGAACCCGAGATCACCGGTGCGAAGGTAGGTGCTTCCGTCGCCGGGCTCGGTGCTGCCCGTGAACGCATCGTGTTGGCGCTGCCAGTACCCGCGCGCCACATGGTCGCCCCACACCCAGATCTCGCCGATGTGGCCGTCGTCGCTGGGCCGGCGAGTCGACGGGTCGACGATCGCGATGCGCCCGTCACCGATGGCTCGCCCGCAGCCCACGAGCTCGCGCCGCTCGGTGCTGGTGCTGTTCGAAGACGCGACCAACGGACGCGACTGATCGATCGATGACGCGACGAACTCCGCGGTGCGAGCTCCGGTGCCGGCCGCTGCACCAGTGACGATCAACGTGGCCTCCGCCAGCCCATAGCAGGGCAGGAACGCCTTGGCGCTGAACCCTGCGGGCGCGAACGCCTCGGCGAACCGACGCAGCGTGTCGGCGCGAACGGGCTCCGCGCCGTTGAACGCCACGGCCCACGACGACAGATCGATCTGCGTGCGTCGCTGCTCGCTCACCCTGCGGATGCAGAGGTCGTAGGCGAAGTTCGGCCCCCCCGACACGGTTCCCCGGTACTGGCTGATCGCGTCGAGCCAGCGGACCGGCCGACGAAGGAAGTCCAGCGGCGACATCAGCACAATCGGGAAGCCCATCGAGATCGGCTGGATCACGTTTCCGATGAGTCCCATGTCGTGGTAGAGCGGCAGCCAGCCCACGCCCACGCTCGACCGACTGGTTCGAAAGGCCTCGGTGATCATCCTCTCGTTCGCGAGGAGGTTCGCGTGGGTGAGCACGACGCCCTTGGGATCGCCCGTCGAGCCGGAGGTGTACTGAAGGAACGCGACATCGTCCGCACCGATGTCCAACGCCTGCCAGCCCGATGGATCGCTGAGATCATCGGTTGCCAGCCACGTCGCCGCCTGGAGATCGGGCAGCATCTTGAACACCATGGGCGAGAGCGCATTGATCTCCCGTGTCGTGAGGACCACGCTCGCCCCGGAATCGCCCATGATCGCGCGCAGGCGCGGAAGCGTTCGTGCCAGACGCGTCGGATCCGGGGGATACGCCGGCACGGCGATGACTCCCGCATAGAGGCACCCGAAGAACGCTGCGATGTACTCGAGCGACGGGGGATACAGCAGGACAGCACGGTCCCCGCGCTTGCATCGCTGCTGGAGCGCCGCTGCAATCGATCGAGCACGTGCATCGAGCTGTGCGTAGCTCTGCGCGGATGCGACCGCATCCTCGCCATCGTTCGGAAACGCGAGGAATGTGAAGAGAGTCGCATCACCCTCGTGCTCTGCCCGAGTCCGAAGGAGCGTAGTGAGGTTCTGGATTTCAACCATATCTGTGGTCGCAACCGAGCGGGATTCGGATGAGGTGCAGAACGTGGTTCAGACGCTATTGCGAGGCGATCGTCGGCCAGTGTAGGCTTGCCACATGGACACGTTTGTCCGCAAGCATCAAAGGCACGTTCTCACCCCGTGGATACCACAAGGCGGATACGCCGCACCAGTGATCGTACGCGGTGAGGGCCGCTACCTCTTCGATGAAGAAGGGAAGGAGTATCTCGATCTCGGCAGTGGCATGGTGGCCACGAACCTCGGCCACGGGCATCCGAAGGTCGTCGAGGCGATCCAGCGGCAAGCGGCGACTCTCGGCTACGCCCCGCCGGCGCTGTTCAACGACAAGCGCGCACTGCTCGCCGAAGAGCTCTCGGCGATCTCGCCTTGGGGTCGAACGGGCGAAGGCTGTCGCACCTTCTTCACGACGGGCGGTGCAGAATCGAACGATGATGCGGTGCGCATGGCACGCGCACTCACTGGCCGATCGAAGATCCTCACTGCGTACCGCTCGTTCCACGGCGCCACGGGTGGGGCCATCCACCTGACGGGTGACGACCGACGATGGGTCGGCGAGCCGGGCGGGCATTCCATCGCGCGTTTCTTTGCGCCGTATCCATACCGGTCGCCGTTCTTTGCGAGCACGCCCGAGGAGGAGCTCACCCGCGGAATCGAGCACCTCGAGCGCACCCTGCTTCACGAGGACCCTCGTCGCGTGGCGGCGATCCTGATCGAGCCCGCCGTCGGATCGAACGGTATCATCGTCTACCCCGACGCCTACCTCCCGGCGCTCCGACAGCTCACGGAGAAGCACGGCATCCTGCTCATCTTGGACGAGGTGATGACCGGATTCGGCCGTACGGGCGCTCCATTCGCTGCGATCCGCTACGGCGTCGTTCCAGATCTCATCACTTTCGCGAAGGGCGTGACGAGTGCATACATCCCGCTCGGCGGCGTGATGGTCCGCGAGAGCCTCGCCAAGACGTTCGACACGTCGCCGCTCCCGTGCGGGCACACGTACGCGGGGCATCCGATGGGCGTCGCTGCGGGTCTCGCGACCGTGCGCGTGTACCAGGAGGAGAACCTGCTCGAGCGTGCCCGCGAGCTCGAGACCTGGATTCGTGAGGGCCTCATGGCGATCGCCGAGCGCCATCCCACGGTCGGAGAGGCTCGAGGAGTCGGCGCATTTTGGGGGGTCGAGCTCGTCAAGGACAAGAAGACTCGCGAGCCGCTCGTGCCGTGGCACGGAGACGGACCCGGAGTGATGAAGACGCTCTACGCCGAGCTTCGAAAGCGTGGCGTCTACACGCTCGGCAAGTACAACATCGCGTTCGTGACGCCGCCCCTGACCATCACGAAATCCGAGCTCGACAAGGGGCTCGCGGCACTCGACGAGTCGCTCGGCGTGCTCGAGTCGCAGCTCTGATTCGACTCGACGTGCGGCTCGCTCGTGCGGAGCGAGCCGCTGCTTACGTGCTCTTCTCGCGGGCGTCTTGCTCGAGGAGCCACTTGCGGAGGCTGAGCGGCCGCATGTCCGTCCAGACTTCCTCGATGTAGCTCAGGCACTCGGCCTTCGGCCCCGTCCGTCCGACGGCGCGCCAGCCACTGGGGATCTCGCGATCGGCCAGCCAGATCGAGTACTGTTCCTCGTCGCTGATGACCACCGTGTATGTGCGAGTATCCTCGTCTTCGTCACGCGCGGACATGAGTGCACGATAGCCTCGGATGTTCCGACCGTAAAGCTGCGTTAGCGCTCGCGTTCGCGCTCGGCTTGAAGTACGCCCCCTCGACGTGGCAAAATCCCGCGCGCGGGGCGGCACGCATGTCTAGCACCTCGATCACGACCGTCGCGCTGCTCAAGGAGCATCGTAGTGGAGAGCGTCGAGCTCTCCTCGGTCCCGATGAGGTTGCTGCGCTCACGAAGATGGGCGTGCAGGTGCTCGTCGAACGAGGTGCAGGGGAGGCCTCCGGGTATGGCGACCACGGCTACGTGGAGGCTGGCGCGCAGCTCGTCGATCAGAGCACGGCGTGGCAACGCGCCGACGTGGTCGTGAAGTACAAGGCGCCGGCGCCCGCGGAGTATCGGTTCTTTCGGGCGGGGTTGGTGCTGATCGCCTTCCTCCACGTCGAGGGCGACATCCCGCTGATGGAGTCACTCGAGTCCTCCGGGATGACGGCATGGGCTCTGGAGCTGATCGAAGACGAAGATGGCTCGTTCCCGGGCTGCGTCTCGGACAGCGAGATCGCGGGCAAGCAGGCCATTCTCTATGGCGCCTGGTTGCTCCAGGCGCACCTCGGGGGCTCGGGGAGGCTCCTCGCCGCGATTCCGGGGGTTCCCGATCCGCGCGTCGTCGTCATCGGACACGGAAACGCCGGCGGCGCGGCGGCACGAATGGCGGCCTCGCTGGGCGCGCAGACCACGGTGCTCGGGCGCGATCCGAGTCGCTTGCGTCGCTTCGCGGCAACCGCGGGGCCTCGCGTCGAGTGCCGGCTGAGCACGCCCGAGAACCTCGAGACGGCGGTCCTCGCTGCGGATCTGGTGGTCGGAGCGATCCTGATCTCCTCTCACGACACCCCTGCGATGCTCACTCCGCAGCTCGTCGAGAGGATGCGGCCCGGCTCGGTCATCATCGACGTCACGTGCGGCTACGGGCGCGGGTACCTGCCGACCGCACCAGGCCCGACGACATTCGAGGCGCCAGCGACCCTTGCCCATGGGGTGCTCCACGTGAAGATCGATGCCATGCCGGCCTCCGTACCCTGGACGGCATCGCGGGCGACGGCGGCGAACGTCTTCCGCTTCGTGCGGTCGATGATCGCCCATCATGCCCACGGCGAGCCCGTGTCGCGAGGGTTGTCGGTCGCCCGGGTGATCGCCGGCGGGCAGGTGCTCCACCCGGAGCTGCATCGTCAGCGCCGCCTTGCCCTGGCGGCGGGATCAAACCGCCAGACAGCGCAGTAGCTCTTCGGGGTTGGCCGACTGGGGGCACCCGGCCGCGGCCACCGCTCGCAGCTCGGTCGCCAGCCCGTGGCAGTCCTTCTGGAGCCGGCGCGAGAAGTCATTGCACTTGCAGCCGGTCGTAAAGAGGTAGTTGCTTCGCACCACCACCCCCGAACGATGGGCTCCGAAGAAGCCGCCACGCTTGAACTGAAGCGAGTCGAGGACGCCCAGACGCTCGAGATCGCCGATGTCGATCGCCGTGCCCGGCATCACGAAGAACTCCATCGCTTCGTCCTCGGGCTCCGCGGCGCGCACCTTGACCACGGCTTGGTGGATGAAGCGAAACGAGCAGAGCGAACGAACGAGGAACCGCTGTGCTTCATCGAGCCACGCGTCTGCGTCCGGTCGCTGCAGGTGGAACATCCCGTTACGGGCTCGGCCCGTCACGAGCACCGGCTCGAAGTAGCTGCGCAGACCGTGCGCGACGACCCATGTCGCGAGGTCGTTCACCGTCTTCTGGCTCGCCGGTCCCACGGGGCTCTCGATCCCCAGGCGGCCGCGGTAGGGCCCTTCGAAGATCTCCATCAGACCGAGCAAGCTCGCGGGGAGCTCGAAGGTTCGATCCTTCACCGTCACGGACTCGTAGTCATAGGCGGCGAAGCGAGGGTTGCGCCACTCGTCGTTCTGCTCGCGCGAGCTGCTCCACACCGAGTGATAGATCTGGACGTGGTCCTTGACGCGCTCGATCTCCTGAAGGAAGGCCTGAGCGGTGGGGCGGGCCACCTTCCCCTCGAAGCGCTGGATGTTCCGGCGGATCCGATCACGGGTCGGCGCCGACAACAAGCGCTCTGCATCGGCCCAGTGGGCGCGCGCGGCCGGCTCGGATCCGAAGATCGCGCCCGCCGTGAAGAACAGCCACTGGAGCCCTTGCTCCGCCACCCACGTCAGAAGGTCGAAGAAGCGAGGGAATGCGGTCAGCTCTCCATCACCCGAGGTCTGTACGACGCGCACGCCGTACCGCTGCGCCTCCTGGAGCAGGGCCTGGACCCCCTCGACGTAGGCGTGTACGTCCGCGTCTTGGTAGGGGAACTTGTCGATCGGCACGGCTCCCGCATAACAGCCGCGGCACGCCATGTTGCACTGCTTGGGGCAGAACAGGTGAATGGACTCGATACAGTTGCCCAGGGCCGCTTCGGTGGCCCGCAAGAAGGCCGCCGGCGGCAGGCTGGTCACCGTCTCGAGGTGGGCGACATAGGCCCGCCGATCACCCGAGAACCAACCCTGGTCCGCGTCGTGATCGTGGCCGTCGTGCCCTTCCTCCGCCCAGTGCTGGGCAAAGTCGTGAACGAAGGATGCGTAGGTCTCGAGCCCATAGGCCCGTGACAAGGCGATGTCCACCGTCATCGTGTTGGCGACGAACTGCTGCACCCGCTCCGTGCTCGGGAGATGGTCGGGGAGGATGTTGTTGCAGCCGAACGGAGACGTGTGAGCGTCGAAGAATTCGCGGACTTGCGGGTCGCAACCCGCCTGTAGGTTGGTCATTCGCCCTCACTTTGTCCGACGGCTTGGGCCTTGGCCTTCTCGGCTCGATTTTGGCGGTTGGCCTCGCGGAGGTAGGGGGATGCACCGCAGAGCAGCGGATCACCCGTGTAGACCTCCGACATCACGGGGCAGCGACCCGCACATGCGGCTTCCGGCGCCGCCAGGTCACAGGTCTTGCACCCCTTGAACGAGTCGAAGCCAATCTTGCGGATTCCATCGAACTCGCCGTCCCAGATTTCGAGGAATCGATGCTCGCGAAGGTCGCCTCCGGGAAACTTCTCCGCGGATGCGCACACCGAGCAGGGATAGACCTTCCCGTTCGATGTGATGTAGGCGAGCGATACTGCACAGAACTCGCGCCGCATCGCATGCGACAGCTGATAGCTGAAATTGAGGAACCTCGTCACGCAAAGCCCCAGCGTGGGGTACTTCTGCTGTCGATCGGCGGCGTTGCGCGCGTACAGCTGGGCCGCCCGGCCGGCCACCGATGGATCGGGAAGCAGGTCCGGGTGTCGTTTACCCCGCCCGAGCGGGCTGAAGGGCGCGAGGCCGAAGACCAGGCCCTTCTCCTGCGCGAACTCGAAGATCTCCTCCAGCTCGGAGAGGTTGTACTGGGTCACCGTCGTCATCACGGCCGCCGTCACGCCGTTGTCCACCAGCAGCTCGAGGCGGGATCGGATGTCCTCGTACGTGGACGTGAGCCGAAGGCGTTTTTGGAAGGTCGTACCATCCAGGCTCACGCTGACGATGCACTCTTCCCGGGGGATCTGGTCGATGATCTCCTGGGTCAGATACGTGCCGTTGGTCGCGATGGAGATCACGAAGCCCAGGTCGTGGGCGGTGTGGAGGATCTCCAGGAAGTGTGGGTGGGACATGGGCTCCCCTCCCACCAGCACGAGGGCAAAGACTCCGGCTGCGCGCAGCTGGTGGAGTACGTCGATGATCTCTTCCTTGCTCAGCTCGTTCTCACGCTGAGGGCCGGCCGAGATGTAGCAGTGACGGCAGGGGAGGTTGCAGCCTCGGGTGATCTCGAACCACACGATGAGCGGCGCCGCTAGTCTGAAGTTCTGCTCGAGCGGGACTGCACTCAGTCGGTGCTCGGCCAGATCTTCATACCGGGCGCCCTCCAGCAGGGCCGCGGCTACGCTGTCGCGATAGAAGCCCACGTCGCCGGTGACGGCATCTGCCAGCGTGAAGCCGAACCGCTCCCGCCGAATCCGCAGTCTTGGGCGCATGTGGCCTAGACCGCGTTGCCGACCAAGAACGTCGCGGGCGAGATGGCTCCACTGGCGACATCGGCCGAGAAGGTCACGGAGATGTCGAGCTGCGTGCTACCAGATTGGCCCAGGAACTCGACGAGCTGCTTTTGCTGGTCGGGGGTCAGCTCGAGGTGCACCTCGCCAGGGTTCGTCGAGGTACGCGGCTTGGTCTTCTTCGCGGTGGTCTTGGTTGGGGTTGCCATGTGCTCGAGAGGATACCCGAACGTTCCGAGTAAGGATACCCTTGAGCATGTGCGACAATATCCTACATTCATTGACCGGCCCATGAGTACACCACGAGCTCGCTCGACTTCGCTCGACTTCGCTCGACTTCGCTCGACTTCGCTCGGGGTGGCCCCCGGACGTGGTCTCTCGCCAAAATGGGCCCGTGTTAGGGTACGGACTTGGGACGAGCCAAGAACGCCTCCGTCGCCTTCGTTCTGGTCGTTCTCGTCCTCAACACGATGGGGATCGGGCTCGCCACTCCCGTTCTCCCATTTCTGATCGAGAGCCTCTGTGAGGGGGACGTGGCAGAGGCCTCGCGGTATGTCGGCGTCTTTGGCGCGGCATACGCAGCAATGCAGTTCCTCTTCGCACCGATCGTCGGGGCGCTGAGCGACAGGTTCGGGCGCCGGGTCGTCATTCTGACCGCGCTGCTCGGCGCGTCGCTCGACTACTGTCTCTTGGCCTTTGCCCCGACCTTGGAGTGGTTCTTCGTGGGGCGGATCGTCGCCGGCATCACCGGTGCGAGCTTCTCTGCCGTGATGGCGTACGTCGCCGATGTCACGCCACCAGAGGAGCGCGCCAAGAAGTTCGGGATGGCCGGCGCCGCGCTCGGAGTCGGCTTCGTCCTCGGGCCGGCGCTCGGAGGGCTCTTGGCCAGCCTGGGCTTGCGGGCGCCGTTCCTCGTGGCCGCGTGCCTCAGCGCGTTGAACTTCGCCTACGGGTTCTTCGTGCTCCCCGAGTCACTGGCGCCGGAGCACAGGCGGGCGTTCGACTTTCGCCGCGCAAACCCGCTGGGGTCGCTGCGGCGCCTCGGCAAGAGCCCGATCCTGGTCGGCTTCGCGGCGACGCTGCTGTTCGCTCTCATCGCACAGTACGGGGTGCAGAGCGTGTGGGCGCTCTACACGGAACAGTGCTTCGACTGGTTGCCGCTCCAGGTCGGGATTTCGCTCGCCGTCGTGGGAGTGACGACCGGCATCGCCCAGGGCTGGCTCGTCGGCGTATCGACGAGATCGATCGGAGAGCACAAGAGTGTCCTCCTCGGGCTCCTCTTTTGCGTCGTGAGCTTCGTCGGCATCGGCGTCGCGAACAAGGAGTGGATGCTCTACGCGTTCGTCATCTTGTTCGCGTTGAGCGGCATCGTTGGCCCCGCGATCCAGTCGCTGCTCTCGCGAGAGGTGGGACCGTCCGAGCAGGGTGAGCTCCAGGGATCGCTCGCCAGTCTGCAGAGCGTGGCACTGACGCTGGGGCCGCTCGCAGGCACGTATCTCTTTGCGCGCTTTGCGCCAGATGGCGCGATACCGCAAGTGCCTGGTGTTCCGTTCTTCGCGGCTGCGTTGTTGGATGTCGTCGCGATCATCATCGCGCTGCGACTATTTGCGCGTCTACGCGCACGTGGGTCGCTTGGCGACGGTTGACGTCGGAACGACGCCGGTGTTAAGAGGCGATGGCAAGTGTTTGGATCCCACGGAAGCACGAATGCACGAAGCGCTCGATAGTGTCGACGTCGTGGTCGTGGGCGGAGGCTTCGGAGGCCTCGTCGCCGCCGCGACAGCGGCGGAGCACACGAAGGCGTTGGTCGTGCTCGAGGCCGGTCCGCAGGTTGGCGGCACCGTCACACTCTCCTCGGGGCTCATGCACATCTACGATGCCCCGTCGTGGGATGTCTTCCGTGCGACGTTCCCCTCGGTGAGCCCCGCGCTGGGCAAGGCGATGTACGACCGGTTCCCGGAGTTCGTCACATGGCTCGAAGGCAGCATCGGCATGCCCATGGCCCGGATCCCGCTGCCCGCCGACCGGTACGGGGACCCGCAGCGCGTTCCCCATGGCTACCTGCTCGGGCTATCGCCGCGCGCCGCGCTCGCACATCCGCTGCTGAAGCGGCTGTCGGCGTGGGCCTACTCCCTGTTCGGAGATACCTACCTTCGGATCCTCGATCGCACGCTGTTGCGGCGTCTTCGACGGGTGGTGGTTCGGCGGCTGGAGACTGCCGTGGTCTCGCGCGGCGCTCGGATCGTCGTGGGGGCCCGCGTGAGCACCATCGTGAACGAGCACGATGGTTGGCATCGAATCGAGGCGACCACCCCGAGTGGCCCGCTCTCGTTGCGCACGCGCGCCGTCGTGCTGGCCACGGGGGGCTTTCAGGGGAGCCCGAGCTTGTTGGCCAAGCACCTCGGCGAGGGGGGCGAGCGGGCGATCTGCCGCGCGGCGCTGACCAACGCCGGGGATGGGCTCCGCCTTGGGCAGGCGCTGGGAGGGGATCTGGCGGGCCCGATGGATCGGTTCTACGGCTACCCGATGCCCGTCCTTCCGAGGCCCATCGATCACGACAAGGACCCGCTCGCGCTTCTGTCCTGCAGCGCCTTCTATGCCGGCAGCTCCGTGCTCGTGACCCGAGCCGGTGCGCGCTTCGTCGATGAGCCGGCCGCCGCCAAGGATGCGGAGGTCGCCCATGCAATTGCGACCAAGGCCGGCGGAGAGTGTTGGGCGATCTTGGATGATGTCATCAGGAAGCAGTTTGGCAGGAAGGGGTTCGGCGACGGGCTCCTGCCCCCGATCGAGCTGATGGACTCGGCGCTCCGGCGGGGGGCCAACCTCATGGTGGCCAAGACGCTCCCCGAGCTCGTGGAGAAGCTGGCGGGCGAGGGTGTCGATACCGACGCGCTCTCGAGGACGCTCGAGCAGTACAATCAGGCGTGCCGAGACGGATCGGCGGCCGCGCTGGCTCCTCCGCGAACGAAGAATCCGTTGCCCATCTCGGCCGCACCCTTCTACGCGATCAAGCTCGTGCCGGGCGTCAGCATGACGTACGGTGGGCTTCGGATCGACGAGCAGGCACGGCTCGTGAATACTTCTGGAGAGCCGCTGCCGGGCGTCCATGCCGTCCCCGGTCTGGCGGGCGGAATCTACACGCAGCAGTACGCCGGGGCGCTCGCCGCGTGTGGCGTATTCGGGCGCATCGCGGGGCAAGCGGCGAGCTCACGAGCATGACGAAGTCTTGGTGACCAATGCGGACCCTCTATCACATCGAAGTTTCCACATTCTCGAGGCGTGCAAGGCTGGCGTTGGCCCACAAGGGGCTCGAGGTCGAGCTCCGCGACTGCCGGGTGGACGAGCGGAATCTCGACGAGGTCAAGCGCATCTCCGCGCTCGCCATGATGCCGGTCCTCGTCGACGATGGTCGTGTCGTCCCCGACTCGGGAGCGATCGCGCACTACCTCGACGCCGCGTATCCCGAGATGCCGCGTCTCTTTCCGCTCGACCGCGAGGCGCTCGCCGAGACGCTGGCGGTCACGACGGCCGTCGAGTTTGCGATGACCACGCTCGTCGACGTCGGGACGCGGTACTTCGCGCTGAACAATGATGCTGCGTGGGCCGAGGTCTCTGCGGAGAGGATGAGCCGCGCGCACGATGCGATCGACTTCGTCGCGAAGCGAGCGGCGAGACCGTTCCTCGTGAACGACGCGTGGGGTGCCGCGGACATCTGGACACTCACGGCGATGCAGTGGGTCGGCGGCATGGCGGCTCGCGCAGCCCAGGGAAAAGCGACGCCGCACGTCATGCAGATCCTGACCCTCGGCTTCCGCCTTCCCGAGGCTCTCGTCGCGTGGGCGAAGCAGCACGAGTCACGCCCCGACGTCCGCGCCATCTACGGCTGACGCACCTCGCCGTGCCGCCGGTCGCTCGACTGACACCGTCAGTCGAGCGACCCGACGAAGTCCGATCGTACGAAGTGAAAGAGCGCCATACGGCAGTACTCTGACTGTATTGGGTTGCGGTAGTGAGGCTGGTGGCGTCCGGCGAACACCAAGGCCTGATTTTCTTCGAGGCGAAATCGACTGTCGCCAACGTAGAAGTCCCAGGGTTGGTCTTGAGAGATGCAGTACGTGAGGGTGGCCTCGCACTGCGGCCGGTCGAGGTGCCGCTCGACCACCGAGCCCGGACCATAGAACGACAGCAAGGTGTAGGAGGGCTTCAGCTCGAAACCGACGACCTCTGACACCATCGCGTTCATGTTTCGATGAATGTCCATCATCAAGGATAGGTTGCGGAGATAGTGACGCCCACGCTCCACATCAGCCGGCAAGTCCGGCAAGTCAGCCAAGCTCTCCACGTAGCGCTTGAGCAGCGCGAAGTCTGCCGCCGGATAGAGGTCGTCGAGAACTTTGGGATCAAAGCTCATGGTACCGAATCCCCTTCCGGCGGCCCGGAGCGTCGATGCTCACGTCGTGAACGGGGACTTGCTCGGCGCTTCTTGCAGCGCATCGCGCCCGAACCGACGCTCGACGGCGGCCCCCACTTCGAGGCTGAGCGAGCCGAACATCACTTCCTTCGACAGCCGCTCCAGGCGATGGCCGCCGGTGAAGGTGCGCGTTCCCACGATGCGGCGAGCGGCTGTCACCAGCGCCTCGGCGGTGCGCGTTCCTACGTACTTGCACGTTCGTGCGAGGCGAAATGCATCCGCGAGACGAGCTTCATCCTCCGGAAGGTTGCGCACTTGCGCCACGGTATTGCCAGCGTCCGTCACGACCGAGCACGCGGCGTAGTAGTCGAGGAAGAGGCGTCCCATGTCCGTGACCATGCCGTCGAGCTCCGCAAGCGGACGTCCGTCCGCTCCTTGCGTGGCAAGCAGGAACCGTCGCGCTTCGTCGAGGGCTCCCGAGGCCGCGCCGAGATAGACCGCGGCGGAGAGCGTTTGATGCCAGAGCAGCTCGAAATCCTTCAGGGTCTGAATGGTCTGGGTCGCAGGAGTCGAAATCAATGCCTCCGGCCCCAAGAGGACGTCGTTGAAGATGACCTGGCGGGTGTCGGAGTCCAACATCGCGGACGGGAACAAGAACGGACCGATCTCGATCCCCGGGGTCATCTTCATCGGCACGGCGAAGAGCGCCTGACCTTCGTTCTCGATCACGGCGCCCAAGACGAGCACGTCGGCCTGGGAGGCCAAGGATACGAAGGAGGTACGACCGTTGAGGCGAAACTTCGCCCCCTCGCGCACGACCGTCGTTCCGAGCTGACCGAGCTTCTTGCCATGCGTCACGGACGCCGAGTTCGCGACCAAGAGCCGATTGTTGACGATGATCGCGAGCATCGCACTGCGAGTTTGTTCCAGGCGTGCGTCGCCGGTCGACGGGTACGTGGCCACCGATGCACAGACGAAGTAGTGATTCTCGACGGCGAACGCCGCGGCCGGAGAATATGCTCCGATTCGGTGAACGACCTCGCAACAGCGGGCAAACAATTCGCGCGGCTTGGATGCGAGCGGGCCACACAGGAACGGCAGATCCGTGCTGCGAAAGAACTGCCAGAATGGAGCGAGGTCGTCATGTGCGAGACCGTCCTGGAGCGCCGCACTGAGAGCATCGAGTTGTTGCCCAAACTGTTCCATGGTGGTCACCCCAGTCTCCTCTATCGAGCTTGGAATCGAATGGCGAGGTCACGTCGCAGAGCCCAAGGACGACGCGTCCAGCTAGCCGTGGTGCAGGCTAGCCGTGGTGCAGGCTAGCCGTGGTGCAGGCTAGCCGTGGTGCAAGAAGACGGTCTGCCCGACGGCGACCCGTCCGGTGCGTATGACCTCGCAGTAGATCCCCGCGTTGTTGTCGTTGGCACGAACGCATGCCTTCATCATCTCGGGAGCCAGGCTCCCGCCTTCTGGATCGATATTGACCATCGCGCAGCGAACGTCGAGCCGCGTGACGGCGATGGAGGGCGCATCGTCTGCTTCGCCGAACGTGAGCACCCCGCCGACCCAGTCATCTTCTTCGAACGGGGCATCGCGCATGGACTGGACGAAGATGTTCGGGCGAAATCGCCGGACGTCTACGTCCTTTTTCGCAAGCTGGCAGATCTCGCGGATGGTGGCGGCAGTGATCACGGAGACGCTCGCCTCATCGAAGACCCCATGCTTCATCGGCGTCATCTGTACGGGAGCTCCGTAGCGGCGTCCGACCTCCGCGGCCAGCTCATCGCTGAACAACTCCATCTCCTTGCCCTCGGGCGTACGGATGTGTGTCGGCAGCGAGGCGCCATTGGGCTCACTCCCGAGCGGAGTGAACCAGGTGAGCTCGGGGAGCATGCTCCCACATAGCCACGGGAAGTCACCGCGGTTGTCGATTCGACGAAACGCGAGGCGGCGGTCGCCATCGATGCCGTGCCAACCCAACATGGCAGCATCGAGCGGCTCGCCTCGCATGGACTTCACCGGGTAGCGGCAGATCGCTTCAATCTGCCCGACCGCGGTTGGCATTAGCCCTCCACTCACGTGACGTTTCGTAACCCACTCGTACGGAAGGTGTCAACAGTCCGAGGTCACGGTGCCATGGGTCTACTGAGCCGGTCGCACGTGCTGGAGGGCTGCGTCCCTCGTCATCTGGGGCGTCCGCATTTCGCGTGGGTGACGGGGCCGATCTGCAGGGCTCCTTCGCAGCGGGATGCAGACTGCGCGATTCACGCGAACAGGCCCAGGGCTCGAGCAGTGGGCGGGAACCTCGCGGATCTCCCACACGAGCTCCGGAACGCGCAGCCGTCTCGAGCCTGGACCGAGCGCGCTTGCTCAGGGCCAGATCACCTTCGCCAGTCGGGCCACGCCTTCGTCGATATCGGCCAAGGACGCGCTGACGAAACATAGTCGTATCGTGTTCTCTCCGCCGCCTGCGGGGTAGAAGAGGCTGCCGGGAACGTAGGCGACACCGTGCTCGAGCGCCTTGTTGAGAAGCGCGGTACCCGACTGGTCTTGCGGAAGGCGGAGCATCAGGAACATCCCACCCGCGGGGCGGCTCCACGTGGCACGTCCTCCGAAGTGTCGCTCGAGCGCATGCACGAAGGCGTCCCGCTTGTCGCGATACAGCGATCGCAATCGGTCCACCTGCGCTGGGAGGTGCCCCGCGCTCAGGAAGCGGTGGACCAGACGCTGCGTAAATGGGTTGGCGTGGAGATCCGTCAGCTGCTTCAAGATCCCGATGCGTTGGATGACCGACTGCGGTCCCGCAAGCCATGCCACTCGCATGGCGGGGGCAACCGTCTTGCTGAACGTGCCCACCGTCAAGATCGGGACCTCGGGATCCGCCGCGGCCAGGAGGTCGGGCTCACCTGGATCGTAGCGAAGGTGGAGATACGCTTCGTCCACCAAGATCGGAACACCCGCCTCCGCTGCATGCCGGAGGATGACGCGACGCCGGTCGTGGGCAAGCGTCGTGCCGCTCGGGTTGTGATGGTTCGCCATCGTATAGAGCAGCTTCACCCCGGGCTGGCGCATCGCAGCCGCCACCGCGTCGGGGTCCAGACCGCCCTCGTCCATGGCCAAGGGGTGCATCCTCGCTCCGAAGGAGTTGAAGACCGGCAAGGCCGAGAGGTAGGTGGGGTCTTCCGTCAGGATGACGTCCCCCGACTGGAGGAAGGCGCGCGCGACCAGGTCGATGCCTTGCTGCGAGCCGCTCACGATGAGCACCTGATCGGTGCTCGTCGGCACTCCTCGTCGGGTCAGGTCGGCTGCGACCCACTCACGAAGCGGGCGGTACCCCTCGGGCTCCGAGTACTGGAGCGCGGCTTGCCAGTCCTCGGTCAGGACCGTGTCCGCGGCATCCTTGAGGGCCTTCACGGGAAACCCGGCGGGATCCGGCAGTCCCGCCGCAAAGTTGATCAGCGGACGCTGGGACATCAGCCGGATGAGGTCCATGATCTCCAGCGGTCGGACTCGCCCCATGCGATCGGCGTAGCGCTCTTCCCAGTCCATCGCGTCTCCGTTCGTGCGATCGAGGGTCTCGCAGCCCAGCTCGTTGGGCTAGGGGATCCGAACCGTGCCGTCGTCGGAGGTCCACACGCCGTCTCGGCGCTCGAGCCACGTGACGCCTTGCGTCAGCGTCTCCGGCGAGCGATCGCTCCCCGTGAGGTTGACCACGACTGTCTCGTTGGGGCTGATGGTACCTCGCCGTGCTTCCTTGATGGTCCCTGCGATGGCGGCGGACGCGTTGAAGCAGATGTCGATGCCCTCGTACTCCTTGACCGCCGCACGCGCGCTGCGAATCTCCGACTCGCTCACCGCACAGTACGTGCCATTGCTCTGCTCCACCTTGGCTCGCATGTACGGGTACACACGGGTCGAATCTCCGCGGTGGATGGCCCTGGCGATCCCCTGCGGACGGTGGACCACGTACCTCGGCTCGAGCGCGGTGGCACCATCCTCCCACGCGCGAACCTGCGGAGCGCAGGTATCCTCTTGAACGCACAGGAGTCGAGGAAGGCGGTCGATGTGCGAGAGCTCGAGCAGCTCGTGCGCCCCCTTGAACGTTCCGTCGACGCCGAGCCCACTCGAGATCGCCTGCACGTTCCAGTCGATCGGGGTCTCGATCTGATCCGTCGCTTCGAAGTATGCGAGCTTGGCCCCTTCACGCTTGCCCGGGTTGAAGTATCCAGCGTCGGGGTAGATCCCGAGCTGCTTGGCATAGGCACCCGAGACTGCGCCGGCTTCCTCGAAGGTGCCCCCGCGCAGCGCAAACACCCGAATGTTGGGCGCGTCGCCGTAGTGACAGTGATTTCGATAGTTCTCGCCGACGAACATGTGCATCTCCATCGACGAGAACTGCTTCGTCTGGAGGACATAGCCATAGGCCGTCCCCGCGTTGCCCGTGCTGGAGGTCGAGAACCGTCGGATGCCCGACTCGAGCATCATGCTCAGCACGGTTATTGCAGACCGGTACTTGGTCGTACCGGTTGGCAGACGCGTCTCGTCCTTCAGGTAGAGATGCTTCAATCCGAGCTGCTCGCCCAGTCGCTTCGCGTGGACACATGGCGTGTACCGCACGTCTTCGGGATAGAGCGCTGCATCGCGCACCGGCAGCAGATCGGCAAAACGATAGAACGGGTTGGGTGAGTCGTGAAGTCGTACCTGGTGAAGGTCGTATGCGGTATCCAGCATACCTCCGCAGTGACATAGGGTCGCGAACCGTCCAGGCGAGCGCTCGTGACAGAGTACGCACTCGAGCTGGAACTGATGAGACTGACGGATCGAATTGCGGGCGAGCATGTTACGGTGAGCCACGGATTTCAGAGTAGGATCGGGTCGATCGAGCTCTTCGAGCGCGATCGAGCCCAGGATTTCCCGAGACTGCGCTCCTGCCGCTGGTTTTTCCACGCCGTCCATATCTTGCCCGCTCCCAGGATTCCCATCATTGCTTCGAAGGGCTCGGGATCATGGAAGGATGGGCCGGGATTGGACTCGGCGATGGCGGAGCGATGGAATGGCCGGACGTGAAGACCTTGCGAGCGCCTCCTGGCTCGCTATCGAGCATGATGCCATCCCGTGCACATACTACCATGAAGCGCTAGGAAACGCGATTCGCCTATGGAGTTTCATGGCGTGCGCTCGGTTGTGATGCTTCCCCGCGAGATCCGATCGTGTGGAGCTCGCCGTGCATCAGCGCGTTAGTGAGCCGGAACCCTCCGGCGCAGTGTGCGATCAGCTCGCTCGGAAATGCGACCACGAAGCGCTCGGGCCAGATCTGGGCTCGACTTTGCCCGCGACGTGATCGCATCGGCGGTGCCGCTCATCCACTGACTCGCGCACCGAATCGCGCATCGAATCGCGCATCGAATCGCGCACTGAATCGCGCACCGAATCGCGAGCTGACCGTGCGCCGATTCGAGCCGAATGCACGCCTGACGCGGCTCCTGGGTGTCGACGTGCTCCACGTCGACGACGAGGTCGCCTCGTTTGGCCAGCGCCACGCTGCTGGCGTTGGTCACCAGACCTTCGAACAGGAAATTGCCCGAGGCGTCGATCTCGAAGATCGACGCCTCGACTGTGCGAGTCTTCGGTGTGGGCCGTGCGTGCGCCAACGCCCACCGAGGAACACCCCGTCCATACCCATGGCGCAGGTCTCGCACTCGTGCGTCGAGCACGCCACCGCGTCGGTGGGAGACTCGAGCGCGCGCCGAAGCGCCGCGCGTGCCGCCACGAGCAGCCAGCGAGCCCTGCGGAACGATGACCTGCGGGGCGCTAGAAGGAGTTGGTGCCACGGCGAGCGGGCACGCTTCTCGAATGCTACCTCGTCGTCGAGATCCCTGACGCGTGCCACGTCCGTATCGAGAACGGGGGGCGGCACGCCATCTTCGAGGGACGCTCTACAACCGTCTAGGTCGGCGTCCCAATTCTCGACGTATCGAAAGGACGAGGCGCGCATCTCAGTCGCGGTAGCAGCCGCGGATCCGACTGGACCCGCGGCTCAAAGCTCGACTGGGCCTCCAGATGGGCCTACAGACAGGCGATCTCTTCCGTGCTCGCTCCCACCTTCACCATTTGGTGGTTGAGGTCGGCGATCTGGGCCTTGATCGACTGCATCTGCGCAGAAAGCTCGAACTTCTTCTGCAGAAGCATCTCTACCTTGTCGTCGTCGCGACCCTTCTTCATCGAGGTGGTTGGCATGGGGGTTCTTTTCCATATTTCCATAGGGGTGTCAATGCAATTAAGCCGCCTAAATCTCGATACCTAGCGTAATTCCTATTGGCCGGTGATGGGTTGGGCTCGATGTCGATAGGCGGGATCCGCGTGCTCCCATCGCGTAGTGTCGATTTCGCAAACACGACTACGTTCTGGTCGAATTCGCTCATTGATTCGAAGGTCCTGAGGTCATGGAAGGACGGCCTGGGACTGGACTGGTTTCGGTGATGGCGGAGCGAATGGATTGGCCGGACGTGGAGACCTTGCAAGCGGCGAAAGCAATCTCCGAGTCCGTCGCCGCGAGCACCTTCACGGAGTGAGTATTGGGATGCAGATCCTCGTCGGGTTCGAACGAGAGCTCTGCGACCGACTCGTTGCCCTCGAGAACGACCTGGGCGGGGCGGCACGGCACCTCCGCGCGACCCGGGGTCGAGATCGCCGCCCGCACCACGATCGGCGACACCGTGCTCGTGTTGCGTTGGACATCGACGGTCACAGCGTATCTCGGCCGGCCGGCCCCGCTGACATCGGAGAAACGTACGGCGAGATTCAGGATGCCGCCGCCTGGCTCCTTGTCGAGCATGATGCCATCCCGAGCACACACCACCACGAATCGCGATTCGCCGATGGAGTTTCGTAGCGTGCGCTCGGTTGCAATGCTTCCGCAGATCGGACACCGCCCCCGCGAGATCCGCTCGTTGTAGAACTCGCCATGCATCAACGCGTTGGTGAGCCAGAACCCTCCGGAGCAGCGTGTGATCAGCTCGCTCAGGATGTGACCACGCAGCTCTCGGGCCAGCTCTAGAATCGACTCCGCGCGTGACGCGAGCGCATCGGCGGTGCCGCTCGTCCACCAGGAGCGGGCCTGGAGCTGCTTGACATGATTGCGAGCGTGCTCGAGGAACTCGGCGAGCTCGCCTGCTTGCTCGGTGAGGACTCCGGTCACCTGCGCGAGACGCTTCCAGCGCTCGAGGGCCTGCAGTGCTTCCGTGGCCCGTCGCTCGATCGCGGAGCGATCGAGCAGCCGGACGCGAATCGGGCCGAGCGGCTCCGGAAACCGGAATGCGATTACGCGAATCGCGAGCTCACCGTGCACCGACTCGAGCCGAAAGAAGGCCTGGCTCGACTCCTGGGTGTCGACGTGCTCCACGTCGACGACGAGGTCGCCTCGTTCGGCCAGGGCCACGCTGCTGGCGTCGATCACCAGACCTTCGAACAGGAACTCGCCCGAGGCGTCGACCTCGAAGGTCGACGCCTCGAAGGTGCGAATCTCCGGTGTGGGCCGTGCGTTCGACGACATGTCGACCGCGCCGATGCAGGCGTATGATGCGAGGTCGAGGCCGAAGCATCGGAGCATCAGGTTGACGAGCATGGTGGACGTTCCGAGCTCGTGACCCGAAGCGTAGGCCGCCAAGAACACCTTCGAGGCCAGCTCGCCACCGGAGCCCGACGAGACGGAGCCAACGAACGCGCGGCCCGGACCGTCGAGGAACGAGAGCGCGAGGTTGAACCGAGGATCCAGGACGCTGCCCGCGAGCCGAAGACTGGAGCAGGAGCTCATGATCATCACCTCGGCCAGGATGTCGCGCATCGGCATCCGCTCCGGACCGCGCAGGCACTGCATCGTGCCCGATCCGCAGGCCAGCTGCCCGCGGGCCGAGGAGTCGGCGATCGGTGACGACACGGACCGCCCACAGAGGAACAATCCGTCCACACCCATGGCGCAGGTCTCGGTCCCATGTGTCGAGCACGCCACCGCATCGGTGGGAGACTCGAGCGCTTGCCGGAGCGCCGCCCGTGACTCCACGAGCTCGAAGCGAGGATGCTGCCGTGGCCGCGATTGGCCGTCGCCCTCCTCCAGCGCGTCGAACCGCTTCATACTGCTCCAGAGGTGCCGAAACAGCGCCTGATGATCGCGCGACTTCGGACGTGTGGCGATCTTGGCCACCAGTCGCGTGATCGCCGGGAGGTCCCGAGCCGTGAGGAGACTGAAGCGGGGAAGCTCGGTCCAAGCTTGGTGCGACGCGAGGGCCTGGTCCTGCCGCTCGAGCAACGCAAAGAGGACGGGATCTTCGGTAGCTTCGAACGCCAGGAGTAACGTCGTCGGTCGCCGAATCGCAAGGTCGCAGATCGCTTTCGGATCGACGGAGTGGACGACGACGAGGGCGTGCCCCAGCTTGGCGGCCAGGTACGCACCACAAGCGACCAGTGGGCCCTGCGAGACGATGACCTGCGGGGCGCTAGGAGACGCTGGCGCTACGAGCGAACGGGCACGCCGTTCGAATGCGACCTCGTCGTCGAGATCCTCGATACGTGCCGCGTCCGTGTCGAAAACGGGCGGCGGCACGCCATCTTCGAGGGACGCTCTGCAACCGTCCAGGTAGGCGTCCCAAGTCTCGACGCATCGAAAGGGCGAGGTGTGCATTTCATTCGCATGGGTAGCCGCGAACCCGACTGGATTCGCGGCTTCGAAGCTCGACTGGGTCTACAGACAAGCGAGCTCTTCCGTGGTCGCTCCCGCCTTCACGAGATTGGTGTTGATCGCTGCGATCTCGGCTTTGAGCGCCTGGATCTGCGCGGAGACCGAGAACTTCTGCTCCAGAAGCGAGCCTACCTGGGCTACGTCGCGCTCTTTTGCTGGCGGTGTGGTCATCGCAGTCGTTTCCCATATTTCCACTGGTATGTCAACGCAGTCGAGGCGCCCAGGTCTGGACGAGATCGCTCATTTCATGCCTGGAAACACCCGTTGGTCATTGTTCAGCATGGTGTTGGTGCAGGCCCCGCCGCCTGCTCGCAGTGTCATTATCGAGCATCGTCGGTGCAGTGCACTTGTAGTGCAGTGCACTGCTGCGCACAGCAATGCACTGCGGTGCAGTGCACTGCTGTACCTTTGTCGAGTCGGCCTTGCCGTGTCGGCCTTGCCGGCCACGCCGCCGGCTACCGGCCGACCGGCACGATGCGCGTATTTTGCGCAGCTGCGACAAGGTGTCGAGCTCCATCGTCTTGACGCAAGCCTCGTGAAGTGGCTGGCCGCTGCGCATGAGTCGAGCCCCTCGTTTGCGCGCGGTGTGGGGGACGGTCATCATCCGCTCGACCAACCGCAGCAGCCCGACCTCGCGGTGGGAGCTGGACGAGCGCCTGCGCCAGAGCACCAGAGAGACCATGAACAGCATGTCCAGGCCCATCGGTTACCGCGAGCGGGCGGCGTTCTACGAGCTCGAGTACACGACGACCGCCGATCACGAATTCCTGCTCGCCTCGACGGCTCCCCCGGTTCGATCGGTGCTGGAGATCCCCTGTGGGGTCGGTCGGAACGCGCTGTGCTTGGCAAGACCGGGGCTTCGGCTCGTGGCGGTGGACATCGAGCCCGAGATGATCGACGGCTTGCGTCGGCGCACCCTCGGAGAGCCCCGGTTCTCGACCCTCGAGGCGGTGGTCGGTGATCTGCGGACTCTCGCCCTCGGCGAGACGTTCGAGCGAATCATCGTGCCGCGGGAAGCGTTCCAGCTGCTCACGGATCTCGGGGACGCACATGCTGCGCTCGTGCACCTTCGTGATCACCTGGATGCGGACGGCATCATGGTGGTCGATCTGGCCCACTTTCGTGCGGGGACCGACACGGAGCCAGGTCTCCAGCCGGATTACTTCGATCCATCGCTGCCGGAGGGCGAGGTCCTCGTGGAGTGGGAGGGATACTTGCCCTCTGGGGCCCATCTCACGAGGTCTCGCCAGCAATTCGCCCCTGCCGTCCGGCGGAGGCTCGTCCGGTACCACTATGATGTGAGGTGGCCCGATGGGCGGCATGAGGACTGGACCATGGACATGCCGCTGCTGCTCTACGAGTATGAGGACTTCCTCGAGCTCGCCCACCGGGCTGGCCTCGAAGTGACGGATGTCTATCGCGACTACCAGCGTCATCCCCATGGCCCGGGAGCCGCACGCATGATCGTCATGTTGCGCCGCAGGCCGTCCAATCGGCCGTTGGACGCGGATCCCTCCACCCTGGACACGGATGTGGTGGGTTGGGTCAAGGACGCGGCTCCGGGGTTCGACAATCAGCGTCATTTTCGGGCAATCGGTGACTTCTCCGGCGTTCGTCTGGATCCGGATCGCCTGAGGTACTTCGAGACCTACTCGCGGCTCTACTACTATGATCGGTTCATTCCTGGTCAGGGGGTCGAAGCGATCCTGGAGCAGCTCGCTCGCTTCGGCACCCGCGGCCACTGGCTCGATCTCGGCGCGGGTACGACGACGTTGCTGTGGTCCATACCCCTGACGGAGGTCGACTCCATCGATTGCTGTGACATCGTGGTCGAAGCGCTGGCAGTGCTGGCCCGCTTCGCCGAGTCCGAGGACGTTCCGCCGTGCTACGCCGAAGTGCTCTCGGCCCACGGCAAGACCCCCGAGCACCTCCACGCGATGCGGCGCAAGCTACGACGCTTCCTCGTCTTCGATGGCTTGAAGCCATGGCCCGAGCCGCTTGCTGCGGATCGGTTCGACCTGATCACTGCGTTCGGGGTCTTGAGCATTGCGCCCGATCCCGAGGCCTACGCCAGGGCGCTCGAGGAGCTGGCCGCTCACCTGGCCCCCGGAGGGCGGGCCATCGGCGCCGACTGGGTCCGCAAGGCGACCTATATCGAGAGCGATGGACACGACAATTCCTACCTGGACCGCTCGCAAGCAGTGAGCGCTGCACGCCAGGCTGGCCTGCGACCGCTGGAGTGTTGTCGGCAGCCCATCGTAGATGATCCTCACTACGATGCAGTCTTGTGTTGGACCCTCGAGAAGCCTGCCGGCTAGAACCGTATGGACAGGCCGCCCGGCACGGCGGCCATGCGCGAGCGGTTGCGGGCGTTGGACCGGATCACGAGGCCGGTGATCAGCAGGGCCGTGCCGGTCACGAGCAGCGGCACGCCGATCCAGAAGGCGCCTTCCATCACATCGTCGGCCCGGCGGGCGCGATCGTAGCGTTGCTTTCGCGTGCTGAAGGCGAGCACGTGCTCTCGCTCGGCCCGACGGAGCGCGGTGTTGCGGACGATGGCCGCCGGCCCGCTGACGAAGAGCAGCGAGGCCCCACCCAAGCCGATGGCGATGGCGCCGGTGATCACGAGGGCATCGGCGGCGGGCGGGATCACGACCGGGCGCGGTGGCGGCGGGGAAGGAGCAGGGGTGGGCGCGGGCGCGACGGTGGGGGCGGGCGCCGGCTGGAGCTCGATCCAGGTGCTGGCGGGGTCGGTGGGCTGGGACAGCGCCGCGGCGGGATCGGACGCAGGGGTGGGCTGGGCCGGGGTCGCCTCGCTGGGCGCGGGGGCAGGGGCAGGGGCGGGTACGGGCGCGGGCGCGGTCGAGGCCGGGGCAGGCGACGGGGTGGGCGCGGCCGCGATCGCAGGAAGCGGTCCGCCCACGGCAAGCGCAGCGGCGACGCAGAGGGAGACGAGCGCGGTGGCGGTGATCATGGGGTGAGCCGCTCCACCACGGCTGCGTCGAGGGTGTCTTCTTGATCGCCGTTCACTCGCACGCGGATGACGGTCTCGCCCAGGCCCGCGCCCGCGAGCACGAACTGGTCGTACTCGGTGGCCGGCGCGACGAACAGGAGGTCTTCGTTGAACGACTCGAGCTCGACGAGGTCGAAGGCCTCGTAGTCCTCGTAGGGGTTGTCGGAGAGCGGCTTGACCTCGATGACGGCGGCCTGGCCCTCGACGACCTCGAGGCGATCGTGGCCATGCTGGGCTTCGCCGAACAGGAAGCGGATCTGCAGGCCGTCGTAGTGTGGCTTGCAGCCGCCGAGCGCGGCAGTGCCGAGGAGCAGCGCGAGCGTGGGTGCGGCGCGTCGCATGGCGTCAGGTCCCTCCTCCGGTGGAGCTGCTCGAGGACTCGCCGGTGGTGCCCGTGCCGGGCCCGGTGGTGCCGGAGCCGTCGGTGTCGGAGGCTCCGGTATCCGTGGCGCTCGTGCTGCCCTCCGAGCCCGAGTCCGAGCCCGAGCCCGAGCTTCCGCTGTCCTCGCTGGTGTCGGGATCGATCGGGCTGCCGGTCACCGTGACCGTGATGGCCTGCTCGAGCTCGCCGAGCCGTGCCCTGACCACCGCGGTGCCCGGGGCCACGCCGTCGATGCGCAGCACGTCGCCCGCCGAGATCCTGGCGACGGCCTCGTCGCTCGAGTCGGCGTCGATGGGTACGGCGCCGCCGAGGTCGTAGCACTCGCTGCTGCGGGGGAACACGCGGAGCACCTCGAAGTCGCCGGCCGCGATCTCCACGGCGGTGGTGGGGGTGGCGGGATCGCGGGTGATCACGTCGATGGCGTCGGGCGCGATGATCTCGAGGTGGACGAGGTCGAGCACGCGCTCGCCCTCGCGCACCACGAACGCGGCACTGCCGACGCGCAGGGCCTCGAAGTCGTCGGTGCCGTGGAAGAAGTGCTGGTTGACCGACTCGATGTAGAGCACCGGGGTGAGGTCGTTGGTCTCGAGCGCCGAGTCGTCGAGCAGCTCGTAGTCGAGATCGAAGGTGCCCCCGAGCGCGATGCAGTTGGGGAAGTAGTCGACGGTCTGGCCGTCGGCCGAGCTCTCGCACGCGGGGTCGCTGGTGCCGCCACAGGTGTAGTGGAAGCGGCCGTTGCCGAGCTCGCCCACGGTGCCCGGCTCGGTGGCGCCGCCGCAGGTGTCGCTGCAGCCGACCAGCGCGAGCGCGAGGGCGGCCCACCCTTGCCGCCACTTCCGATGCCGTCGTTCCATGCGCCTTCGAGGCTATCGCATCGGTGGCACGAGGCAAGCCGCGTCGAATGGCGTTCCTGGAGCGATCGGCAGGGTCGTGGGCGGAAGCGGCCCGACTATCGTTCCGAGCGCGTCGAGCAAGCGTGCTCGGTCGCGGGTCGGCAGCGAGCGCAGCTCCGGCGTGTCGGCGAGGGCCCGCGGATCGCCGGTGGTCGCGAGGCGCTCGAGCAGCGCGGCGACCACGGCCGGCCGGCGTACGCGGGCGACCCGGCTGCGCGAGGTCCACAGGCCGATGTCGGCGCGCCGTGGATCGCGGGTGCTGATCGAGCCGTAGCGGAATCCGGTTGCGTGCTCGTCGAGCGGGCGGAGCACGTCGCCGGGCTCGGACGGCGCGCACGGATCGAGCTGGATCACCTGCGTGCCCACCACGAAGCGCACCCACGCGGGCTCGGGGGCGGGGGCGGGAGCCTCGTAGGCGGCGGTGGACGGGCGCTGCACGGCGAGCTCCACGAGATCGGCGCGACGCCACGCCGCGGGCACCCAGAGGCCCGCGGTGGCGAGGGCCTCGCGTTCGAAGCGAGGGGTCGCGTAGTGGAGCCATCGCGGCTCCACGGTCACGGGTCCGAGCGCGCGTGCCTGCGCGAGGATCGTTGCGCGATCGACCTGCGCGCTCGGGCGGTGCAGCGCAGGCAGCAGCGCCAGCAGGATGCGACCGCCGGGGCGCACGGCCGCGGTGGCCACGGCCAGCCAGTGGCAGAGCGCAGGCAGGTACCACGGCGCATCGAGCACGACCGCGTCGTAGGCCCCGGCTTCGAGCCGAGCGGCTGCGAGATCCTCCTGCCGGGCCTCGAGCGCCGCGGGGTCGCGAGGGCGACCGAGCGCGAGGCCGTGGTCGCGGCGAAACGCGAAGGGCGTGCGATCGACCAGCGTCACGCGCTGCACGTGCCCGGCGTCGAGCAGGGCGAACGCCACCGTGGGGGTACCCAGGCACAGCACGCTCCCGCCCCGACGGCCCACCCGCGCGGCGAGCTGGGCCGCGCACTCGGGGGTGAAGTACCACTCGAAGTCGCGTGCATGCAGCTCGGGCACCCACGGGTCGTAGGCGTCGGGCGCACGGTCCGAAGGAGCGCCGTGTGCCATTCGTTCCGCTTCGCCATCCACGGGGTGCCCGAGCGCGTGCATTCGCTGCGCGACGAGCCGCGGATCGGCGCCCTGCGTGGCGGCGAGCGCTTCGTCGAGGGTTTGCGCCCCGCTCTCGATGGCCTCGCGGAGGCACGCATCCACGGCCTGGCGGTGCTCTCGATGGCCGAGGTCGGCCTCGACCTCGCCGGAGGGGCCGGGCGGCACGACCGGTGGCGCGCTCACGGGGCAGCGAGCTCGAGCGGCGGGCGGGAGGCGACCACGGGCCGGCCACCGAAGTCGAAGCTGGCCTCGAGCTCCGCGAACGACTCGTGCAGCACCACGTGGGGGGTGACCTCGTCCGAGGGGGCACACATACAGGCCTGGGCCCGCTGGGCCGGGGTCCACGGGCTCACGTCGACCACTCGTTGCCAATCATGAGGATCATGGGTGGTGCCGTAGCGGGCCCAGGCGGTCCACAGGCCGGCGTCATGGCCCATGCGGACGTCGCGGGCGAGGTTGTCGCCCACGTAGAGCGCGGCGCGGGGCGACACGCCGAGGTGCGCACAGAGCTCGAGCACGACCTTGGGATCGGGCTTGCGCTCGTGGGTGGCGAGGCACCGCACGGGGAACGGCGGCGGCTCGGCCTCGTCGGCGCGACCGGTGGTGGGATCGTCGGGCGCGGGCGGGGCGGCGAGCAGGGCCACGAATGCGTGCTCGAGCCCCAGCGCGCGCAGGCGGGCCAGCGCGTGGTTGCTGGGGGCCTCGGTGTGGCCGACCACCCGCACGCCCTGCTCGGCGAGGCGCCAGAGGGTGGAGCGCACGCCGGGGTAGGTATGAAGATCGCTGCCCGGAGCCGTGTGGTAGTAGGAGGCGAACACGCCGGCGAGCGCCTCGCGGGCCCGTGCCGGGTCGCCGAAGCTCTTGCGGATGCTGGGTGCGTGCAGGAGGGCTTCGGGCTGCTCGAGGCCCTGCCGCACCTGGTAGAGCTTCTGCATCTCGCCGAGCAGGCGCTCGCGTGGGATCGCGGCGCGGCGCGCTGCGCCGTCGAGCATGCGGTAGAAGGCACGCGAGTACCACGCCACCCAGTCGTAGAGGGTGTTGTCGAGGTCGGTGAAGACCAGCGAGATGGACGGCTTGGCCACGGAACGAAAGGGGCGCAGAGCGAGCGCCGAGCTGGAAGTGGAAGCGCGAAAAGCGAGCGGAGGTCGAGGCTTCGACAGCATGCCCGATGAAGTCGCCCTGCGCACGTGCTCAGTTGAGGCCGGCGGGCCGTGTCGGGCATTCCCGCCCGGGTTGCGAGCCTCCCGCCCGTTCGTCCTTGGCTCTCGAGCCCAGGACCGCTCCATTTCGGCGTTCCGAGCGGTCCTGCGGGGCTCTTCTCCGGAATCAGCCGGTCGTGCCGGTGCCGGTGCCAGTACCCGTGCCAGTACCGGTCTCCGTGCCGGAATCGGTGTCGGTGTCGGGTTGCCCGGTGGACGAATCGGCTGCGGTGGTATCGCTCGTGGTGGGCGGCGGCAACGGATCGCACCCGTCGGGAAAGCAGGGATCGTCCCACGTGGTCGAGCCGGCGGTGGTCTCGGAGCCGGTGGTGGCCGAGTCGCTGGTCTCGGGCGGCGGCAGCGGATCGCAGCCGTCGGGAAAGCAGGGATCGTCCCACGTGGTGCTCTGGGAGGCCGAGGCGCCATCGTCGTCGTCGGACTTGGGGCCGCAGGCGGTAGCGGGCAGCGCCGTGGAGACGGCGGCGCCGGCGATGCCCGCGGTTCGCATCATCCGGCGCAGGTGTGCCTGCGCGCGCTCGCGGGGCGAGGGCTTCTTGTTGGGGTTAGACCCAGACTTAGACCCAGACTTAGACATAGTGGAGCACCTCCGGCGCCGTCTCGTCGACGGGAACGGCCCGTTGGAGCGGCGTGGCATCCTGACCGATCGTGCGCGGGTCGTGGCGCGTGGGCGCGACCGCGGCGAGCATCTCGGCCCGCAGCTCGGCCCACTGCGCGGTGACCCGCTGCTCGAGCCGCCGTAGATCGGGCGAGAGCTCGGCCACGAGCCCCGCGTCGTGCTCCGGCGGGGCCCTGCGGACGTGCGCGACGATCTCCCGCAGCCCGCGAGCGGTGTCGTTGCCCGTGAGCCTGTGCATGGCCTTCATGCGCTCGAGCCACGCCGGCTGGAACACGTCGGCGTGGAACAGGCGGCAGGCCTCGAGCTCGAGGCGCCAGCCGCCGATGTTGTTGTGCAGCGCGCCCGCGCCGAAGTTGCGCGGGGTGAACGCCTCGATCGCGAGCTCGAACGCCCGCTGCACCTGCGGCGTGCGCAGCCGGTAGTCGTGGTGCAGCCAGTCGCCGACGGCCCGACCGTCCTGGATCATGCGGGCGAGCAAGGGGGTGCCGGCGTAGAGCTCGGTGCGGCAGAAGTTGAACGGAAAGTCGGACGCCGCTGCCATGAACTCGATGTTCGTCTCGAGCGACGGGAGCGTCGTGTCGGGATCGAAGATGAGCATGTTGAAGCAGCCGAACATGTCGAGCTCGCGCAGCACCTCGATCGCGGCGTGGTTCTGCTTCGAGGCCAGCCGCCGCTGGAGCGTGACGAGCCCCTGATCGGCGTCGGTCTCGATGCCCACGTAGGCACGAAGGCAGTGGAGGCGCTGCCGGAGCACCCCGAAGACCTCGAGGTCGGCGTCGTTGGGGCGGGCCTTGACCACCACCCCGAATGGCCCGATGTCGCGCTCCTCGAGCGCATTGGCCAAGGCATGGAAGCGCTCGAGGTTCTTCTTCTTGCTCGGCACGAAGAAGTTGTCGTCGTGGAAGATGAAGATCTCCACGCCGCGCTCGCGCTCGAGCGTCACCATCTCGTCGGCCACGTCCTCGGGGGCGCGCTGGCGGTAGCGCTTGCCGGGGAGGGTTTGCTCGTGCCACGAGGCGATGCAGCAGAACGAGCAGTCCGCGTAGCAGCCGCGGCTGCTCACGAGCGGGGCGAGCGCGTGACCGAAGCACTGCTTGGGCGGCCCGCGGCGGTCGGGGGGGCGCAGCCCTGCGAGCGCGGGCGGGTGGCGCATCGGGCCGGCGACCACGGCGCCCGAGCCGTCGCGCGTGACCACGCCGGGGATGCTCGCGAGGCCCTCACCGGCCGTCAGCGCGCGGGTGAGCTCGACGATGGTTTCCTCGCTCTCGTGCCGACACACGCTGTCGAGCTCCGGGAAGTCGCCGAGCAACTCGTGCGCGGCGAAGGTGGCGAAGTGGCCGCCTGCGGTGATGTGGCCGCGGTAGCCGTGCTCGCGCAGCCCCATCGCCATGGCCAGCATCTCCACCGCGCGCCACTGGAATGCGATGGACATGCCCACGAGCAGGGGAGGCCGTTTTGCCCTTGCGATGGTGGCCAGTGCGCGTGGCAGCTCGCGAGGCTGGCTGAACGGGATGATCTCCGCGCGATACCCCGCGGCCTCGAGCGCCGAGGCGAGGTAGCGGAGCGAGAGGTTCTCCTCGAGCTCGGGGCCGACCAGCGCGATCCATGGCGGCTCGGTGTTTACTGGTGAACCATCCCCGCTCATGATGTCGAAGCTATCACGATCTCGAGCTAGGAGGCCGCTCCGAACCGCTCCCGCAGCACGCCCTTGAGGATCTTCCCCGTGGGGTTGCGGGGAATCGCGTCCACGGTCTCCCAGCGCCGCGGCAGCTTGGCCTTGGCCAGGCGGGCGCGCGCCCATGTGCTGGCCTCCTCCGGATCGAAGCCCGCGCCCGGCACCACCACGGCCAGCAGCCGCTCGCCCCATTCCTCGTCGGGGATCCCGAGCACCGCCACGTCGCGGATGCACGGGTGCTGCGAGAGCACGCTCTCGACCTCGATCGGATACACGTTGACCCCGCCGCTGATCACCATGTCGCGGGCGCGGCCGGTGAGGAACAGGTGGCCGTCGGCGTCGACGTAGCCGAGATCGTCGACGGTGACGAAGCCGCGGTCGCGGATCTCCTGCGTGGCCGCGTCGTCGTCGAGGTAGCCGCGCATGTGCTGGCCGCTGCGCGTGTAGATCTTGCCGACCTCGCCCGCGGGCAGGGCACGACCATCCTCGGCGACCACCCGGATCTCCTGGCCCGCGAGCGGGCGGCCGAGCGTGCCGGGGCGCGCGAGCATCTCGTGGCCGTCGCAGAGCGTGACCCAGCCGAGCTCGGTGGCGCCGTAGAAATCGAAGATCACGCCGGGGCCGAAGCGCTCGATGGCCTGCGCACGCAGGCCCGCGCCGAACGGCGCCGCGCCCGAGACCAGGGCGCGTAGCGCCGGCGTGGGCCGGCGCGCGTGGAGCTCGGCGGGAAGCTCGAGGATTCGGCGGATCATGGTGGGCACCATGAATGCGCTGTTGATCCGCTCATGCGACAAGAGGTCGAGAGCGCGCGACGCCTCGAAGTGGTCCATGAGCACCACCGTGGCCCCCAGCGCCGAGTTGATCATCGTGAACGCTTGCGCGCCCGAGTGGTACAGCGGGGCCACCACCAGGTGGCGATCGCCCACGCGGAGCGGCAGGCGCTCGAGCACTCGCAAGAGCTCCATCGCCCCGAGCGCGGCGAGGTCGCGCACCGCTCCCTTGGGTCGGCCGGTGGTCCCGGAGGTGTAGACCACGCTCGACGCATCGAGCGTGCCCGACGCGTCGAGGGCGGTGGCGCTGGGGATCTCGCGGCCCAGGCTCGCGCGCACGAGGGCGTGGTAGGACTTCGCGCCGGCGGGAGGGGCTTGGTCGGGGCGGCCGATATGGAACAGGCGTAGCCCGAGCTCGGGGTGCTCGCGGAGCACCGGCTCGGCCACGGGCAGGGTGGCGTCGGAGACGAACAGCCGCCGGATCCCGCTGCGCGCGAGCAGGGGCGGCAGCTCGGCCGCCGTCGAAGAGGTCCCGAGGTGCGCACAGGCGATGCCGAGCCGCGTGAGGCCCATCCAGGCCGCCACGTACTCGCTGCGGTTCTCGAGGAGCAAGCCCACCGGCTCGCCGCGACGGGCCCCATCGTCGTGCAGGGCGACCGCGATGGCGTCGATCTCCGCGTCGAGCGCGGCGTAGTCGAGGCTGCGGTGCTGGTCGACGAGCGCGACCCGCCCCGGGCTCGCCGCCGCATGGATCGCATGCATGCTGCGGATGCCCATGCCGCGGCGCAGGGCGGCCTCGACCATGGCCAGCGGATTGCCGCTGGCTCGCAGCATGCGCGCCTGCACGGCCACCCGCACCGCGCGGGCCACGATGCGGTGGGGGGGATCGACGGCCAAGCGCTCGACGAGCGCACCGGGATCGAGGGCGGCCAGGCGTTCGCGCAGCGTCACGCTGCGGATCATGCCACGATCGAGGGCGGAGCCGCGTGCGGCCGTGCAGCGCGTCACCTGGCGGCGCCGTGGGCCTTCAGTCGATCGCTGCGGCAATCCGCTGCGCCAGCGCGGGCGCGGTGGCGTGGTCGAGCGAAGACGAGGACCAGCCGATCCCGAGGCCACGCTCGCCATCGCGGGGGATGATGTGGAAGTGCACGTGGAACACCGCCTGGTGCGCCGTCGCCCCGTTGTTCTGCAGCACGTTGTACGCGGTGGCCCCCGTCGCGTTCATCACCGCCCGGCACAGTCGCGGCAGCACGCGCCCGAGCGCCGCGGCCTGCTCGTCGGACAGCTCGTGCAGGAACGCCTTGCGCTCCTTGGGGATCACCAGCGTGTGTCCGGGGGCGAGCGGCGCGACGTCGAGGAACGCGAGCACGTGCTCGTCCTCGTAGACCTTGTGGCAGGGGATCGCGCCGTCGAGGATCTTGTCGAATACCGTGGTCGTGGCCATGGGATCGCGTCTCCGCGTGATCTCCTACACGAAGGAGGCGGTCGCTCGCCAGCCGCGGTATCCTCTCCGCAATGCGCTCGCCGGGGCTCGTGGTGATGGGGGTGGCCGGCCTCCTCGTGGTCGGTTACGCGTTCTACACCTTGCTCGCTCCACCGGCGCCGCGGAGCGGGGCGGGGCGCTCGCGCGGAGAGGCGTCGCGGAGCGCCGACGCCGACGCCGACGCGGACGAGCCGGACGCCGATGGCCCGCGCAAGGTCCGGCCGCGCAAGGGCGACGAGCCGGCGGCCAAGCAGGCGGTCGTCGAGAAGCCGCCGCGCACCCCTTCGCCGATGCCTCCGCGTCCCGAGCCCGACGTCTCGCTGCCGGACGCCCGCAGGCAGTTCGCCGACTTCATGGCCGAGCTCGACGGGCTCGCGGCTCGCGACGCGAAGCTCAGCTCGCCCGAGTGGGTCGAGCTCTACAAGCGCGGTCATGACTTGCTCCTCCCGCTGCAGCAGCACCTCGACTATCAGGTCCCCGGAGAGGCCCAGGAGCTCAGGATGGCCAACGAGGACATGCGTGCCAGGCTGAACAAGATCGACCCCAACCGGCCCGATCCGCCCCCGCCCTGACCCTGCCGACGCGAGCGAGCGCACATCACGGCCGGCCCCACGCGACAACGCACGTCGCGAACCGCAATGCCGCACAAGCGGCGCGCCCCGGCCCGCACCATGCTTCGCGCCCATGTCCGAGCCCGCTCCCTCGTCCACGTCGAATCGCGAGCCCGCGTCCGCGCCTTCGGTCGATCGAGCGTTCCGTCGCGGTCTCACGCAAGACGCCCCGGCGCCCGAGCCCGAGGGCCTCGCCCTGCTCGGATCGCTGGCACCCGCGGATGCGCTCGAGCTCTACGACGCGCAGCTTCGCAGTCGCCACCTCGACTTCGCGGCGCTGGAGCTGCGCGAGCAAGGGCGTGGCTTCTACACCATCGGCTCGTCGGGCCACGAGGGCAACGCGACGGTGGCGGCAGCGATGCGCACCGATGACCCCGCGTTCCTGCACTACCGCTCGGGCGGGTTCTTCCTCGAGCGCGCACGCCGGGCCGGCTACTCCCACGGCGTGCGCGACGTGCTGCTCGGGATGGTGGCCGCAGAGGAGGAGCCGATCGCGGGCGGGCGCCACAAGGTGTTCGGCAGCCGCCCGCTGTGGGTGCCGCCGCAGACCTCCACCGTGGCCTCGCAGCTGCCCAAGGCGGTGGGCATGGCGTTCGCGCTCAAGCGCGCCAACCGGCTGGGCGTGCTGCAGGAACTGCCGGCCGACGCGATCGTGATGTGCAGCTTCGGCGACGCCTCGGCCAACCACTCCACGGCCACCGGGGCGATCAACGCGGCTTGCTACATCGCGCACATGGGCCTGCCGGTCCCGATCTTGTTCGTGTGCGAGGACAACGGGCTCGGGATCAGCGTGCGCACGCCCCCCGGCTGGATCGAGCAGAATCACCGCGGGCGCCCCGGCCTGCACTACTTCTCCACCGACGGCTGCAGCCTCGTGCCCGCGTACGAGGTCGCGTGCGAGGCGGTGGCGTACGTTCGCGAGACCCGCAAGCCCGCGTTCTTGCACCTCAGCACCGTGCGGCTGCTCGGCCACGCGGGATCCGATGTGGCGCTCGTCTATCGCGACATCGAGGAGCTGCGCGCCGACGAGGCCCGCGACCCGGTGCACGCCACCGCGCGCCTGCTCGTCCGCGCGGGCGTGCTCACCCCCGCCGAGGCGCTCGAGCGCTACGAGGCCGCGCGACGCGAGGTCCAGGCGCTCGCGCACGAGGTCACGGGCCGCCCGATGCTGTCCACGGCCGAGGCGGTGATGGCTCCGCTGGCGCCGCGTCACCCCACGATGATCCAGCGCGAGGCCGACCGCGTGGTCGACGAGATCGACCGCATGGACTTCTGGTCGCCGCGGGTGGTCGACGACGAGGAATCGCGCGAGCAGTCGCGCCGCCGCCTGCCCGAGAACGCGGGCCCGTTGCCGCTGGCGGGGCACATCAACCGCTGCCTCGCCGACCTGATGATCAAGTACCCCCAGCTCATGCTGTTCGGCGAGGACGTGGCCCGCAAGGGCGGGGTCTACGGGCTCACGCGCGGGCTGCAGCGCAAGCTCGGGATCGGGCGGGTGTTCGACACGTTGCTCGACGAGCAGACGATCCTCGGGCTCGCGATCGGGGCCGCGCAGGCCGGCTTCATCCCGATCCCCGAGATCCAGTACCTCGCCTACCTGCACAACGCCGAGGACCAGCTCCGCGGCGAGGCGGCCACGCTGCAGTACTTCTCGCGCGGTCAGTTCCAGAACCCGATGGTGGTGCGGATCGCGAGCTACGGCTACCAAAAGGGCTTTGGCGGGCACTTCCACAACGACAACTCGATCGCGGTGATCCGCGATGTGCCCGGCCTCATCATCGCTTCGCCCAGCAACGGCGAGGACGCGACGGCGATGCTGCGCACGTGCGTGGCCGCGGCCCGGGTCGATGGTGCGGTCGCGGTGTTCCTCGAGCCGATCGCGCTCTACAACACCCGCGACTTGTATGACGAGGGCGACGGCCTCTACCAGAGCCCGTACCGCCACGACGGGCCCGCCGCGGAGCTCGGGCGGGCCAGGCGGTACGGCGAGGGCAACGACGTGCTCCTGGTCTCGTTCGCGAACGGCGTGCGCATGTCGAGGCGCGTGGCCAAGCGGCTCGAGGCCGAGGGCATCGCGGCCTCGGTGCTCGACCTGCGGTGGCTGGCGCCGCTGCCGGTGGAGGACCTCGTGGCGGCCGCCAACGCGGCCGGGCAGGTGCTGGTGGTCGACGAGACCCGCCGCACCGGCGGGGTGTCCGAGGGCATCATGGCCGAGCTGGTCGACGCGGGTTATTCGGGCCGGCTGCGACGCGTGGCCAGCAAGGACAGCTTCATCCCGCTCGGACCCGCGGCCGACCTCGTGCTGCTCGGCGAGGACGAGATCCTGGCCGCGGCGCGGGCGATGGTGGGGCGCGAATAGCCGGTCGCCTGCGCGATCGCGCGGGGCTGGTCGATTGCGGCGGGCTCGAAATGGCCAGGGGCGATGTCGATCGACTCCGTACGATCGCGATCGCCCCGTCGCTCCGATCCTCGGCTCGCACGTACCACCGGCAAGCGCCTTCGCCCGCCGTCCGTGGCTACGCTCGCGACATGCCCACGCATCAAGGAAAGACCCAGACCGACATCGTCATCGGCGATGGTGGTGACAGCGCCACGCAGACCAGCAGCTTCGAGTACGTCGCCACCTACTCCGCCTCGATGACGCTCCAGTACCAGGACGCGGCCTCCGGAGGCTCCAACCAGGACAGCCGCTACGAGCTCGTGCTCAAGGACGCCACCGGGGCCACGCTGGCCACGCTCGCGGCCAAGTACACGGCACAGGGAACGCTCGGCACCGCGACGAGCCTCAACACGACCAAGAGCAACACCTGGAGCCCCTCGCCCAACGGCAGCAGCCCCACGTGGCCCACCGGCAGCACGCCGACCAGCGCCACGCGGCAGTGGCAGGTGGTGTGCACCAAGGGGGCTCCGACCTTCGCGACCTACCAGGCGCGCTGGGACTTCGTGTCGACGGTCCAGAGCGGCGGCTCGGTCGGCCAGATCGTCGGTACCCAGAGCTCCAGCGAGCTCGGGGTCACGCTCACGTACACCGATGGCTCGCGCAACGTGCTGCTCACGGTCGTGGTCACGTGCAAGGCCACGGTCGCTGCCAGCGTGGGGGTGAGCATCGGGACGCCCTCGGTCACCGACACGCTCTCGCCATGAGCCACGGCGCTCGAACGCTGCAGGCGTCCGAGCGCCCCGGGCCTGCTGGAGCCGGCCTCGGGCCGCCGCCGGCCTCGACGCCATCGACACGGCCGACCTCGCAATCGACAGCGCTCCGGGGTCGCCGAGGCTCTGCGCCCCGCGCCACGGCCCAAGGGGCCCCCGCCGGGCCGTTTCGCGGTCCTTGGGCAGCGTGTCCCACGCCACTTGCGGCCGCGTGGAGCGGGCGGCGTATGCTGATGCCGTCGGCGTGAGCGCTTCGCCCCCACCGCAGCGGCCTGCTGCCCATGAGCCCCCGCCGGACGGGCGCGAGGCTGCCTCCGCAGAACGGCGTCGCGAGCCGCGGAGGATCGCTCCGTGGCTGCTCTCGGGCATGCTGCACCTGGCCGTGCTCGCCTGGTGGGCGAGCCTGCCCGAGCCCGAGCCTCCGCGTCGCGTGGCCGAGGAGTCCGAGCTGCGGCCGATCGAGCTGGTGGAGCTGCCGGCGATCGAGCTCGAGCCCGAGCCGGCCGAGCCCGAGCCCGGCCTGCCGTCCGAGCCCACGGAGCCGCCCGCGCTGTCCGAGGCGCAACCCACCCCGGCCGAGCCCAGTGAGCCCCCGAGCACCTCACGGCGCCCACGAGGGCCGTCGGAGCCGACGAGCCCCGAGGAGCCGGCCGAGCCCGTCGGTCCCGAGGTGCCGACCGAGCCGCCGGGTACGGGGGCGGTTGCGCTGCTGGGCCTGCGCGACGGCAGCCGCGCGGCGAGCCCGAGCAACAGCCTGCGCCCCGAGCTGCCGCCGCCGACGGTGGGGCACGGCCGTGTGACGCGACAGGTCGGCTCGCAGCGGCCTGCACCCTCGGTGTTCGACGACGGCAAGCCGCGCACGCTCGAGGAGGCCGGGTTTCGCACGCGCCGCAACGGCAAGCGCGTGTTTCGCGACGAGACCGGTCGCTTCACCGCCACGCTGCTCGCGGATGGTCGCGTGAAATTCCGCGACATGCCGGTCGCGGTGAGCCGCGACCCGATCACGGGTGCGGCCAAGGGGATCGCGATGCCGGGGCTGGCCGAAGGCCTGCGCGCGGCCTCGGGGATCGAGCTCTACCAGCAGGAGAAGAAGCGCCTGCTCGACGCGACGTTCGAGCTGCGCCTCCAGCTCGCGGTCTCGTTCGCGCAGGACAAGATCGATCGCCGCCTGCAGTCGCTCTACCGCGAGCTGCTCGACGACTGGGGCGACGAGAGCACCAGCGAGCCCGAGCGTCGTGCCGCGTTGTTCCGGCGCTGGGACGAGTGCGAGGAGGGCCTGCCCGTCGCGATGCCCGGCTTCGCCGACGCGCACAGCTCCGAGCTCGACGACATGCGCCGCAGCGCCGGCGCCCAGGCCCGCGAGACCATCGAGCGCTTCATCCGCCGCCAGCTCCCCGCCGGCTCGCCGCAGGCCTACACCAGCGAGGAGCTGCGCACCCTCAACGCCTCGCGCCACAGCCAGGCCCGCTTCGCACCGTACTGACCATGCCCCGCCAAGGAGGGCAGGTCGCCGCAATGGAGGCGCCGTCATGCGCCGCTCGCTGTCGCTCGCTCGGTGTCACGGCGGCGCTCGGCCTCGCCTGCTATGATGCCCGCGCATGACGCACGGTCCCCCGCCTCCACACGACGCGCGGTCGACCATGCCGGCGCATGTGCCCGCTCTGCCGGTCCACGTGCCGAGGGCCCTACCGGTCCACGTGCCGGGTGACGTTCCGATGGGCGGCCCGCCCGAGCCCCCGGGTCCTCAGGCTCCCGGCGAGCCGCCGCCGCGCCGCAACCTCAAGGCGTACGTCGTGCGCTACGGCCGGATGCTGTGGTGGTTCCACTCGTTCTACGCACTGGGGCTGGGCATCTTCATCATCATCTACGCGCAGAAGGGCTTCACCCACGCGCGCTGGCTCAGCATCTCGCTCGCCGGCGCGTGGGTGGTGGTGCTCCTCATCTTCCGCCTGTTCGGCAGCGGCAAGGAGCGCGCGCTCGAAGGGCGCGACAAGCTGCGCTTCTTCGTGATGACCTACGTGCTCAAGAACCTCTACCAGGGCATGTTGTTCTTCCTGCTGCCGTTCTACTGGCGCTCGGCCACGCTCGACACTCCCAACCAGTACTTCGTGCTCCTGCTGGCGATCTGTGCGGCCCTCTCCACGCTCGATGTGGTGTTCGACCACGTGCTCATGCGCTGGAAGGTGGCCGCGTCGATCTTCTACTTCGTCACGCTGTTCGCGTGCCTCAACCTGGTGATCCCGGCGCTGCTCCCCGACATGCGCAGCCTCGTCACCATGACCGCCGCGGCTGCGATCTCGGCGCTGGCCTTCTGGATGATGCACGTGCCGCTGCGCTACCTGGCGCGCCCGGGGGTGGTGGCGGGGCTCGTGGGCTGGACGCTGGGGGCCGTGCTCGCCGCCTACTTCGGCCGCTCGTTCGTGCCGCCCGTGTCGATGTACGTGGCCTCTGGGGCGGTGGGGCCCGATCTCCTGTCCGACGGCCGTCTCGCCGTCGAGGCGCACCGACTGCACCACTCGCTCATCCACGATCTCCACGCGGTGACCGACGTGATGATCCCGGGCGGCGAGGGTGACCACCTGATGCACGTGTGGAACCACGAGGGCAAGGAGGTCGATCGCGAGTACGACCTGTTCGCGCGCGCCGAGGGCCCGCCGGGCACGATCCGACTGCGCTCGCAGCTCGATCCCAAGGCGCTCGCCGACGACCCGGTGGGGCACTGGACCGTCGACGTGATGACCCAGGACGGCCAGCTCGTGGGGCGGGCCGCGTTCGAGATCATGCAGTAGGCCCGCGGACCCGCCGGGGCCCGCGAGCCGGGGCTGCGAGCATCACTTCGTGGGTGCCGTGAGCGAGTCGGGCCGGTGGTAGCTCGCCACGGCGGTACGCGGGGCCGCGAACGCCCGCTCGGGGCCGGCGTACTCGATCGACGTGACCTCCTCCGCGTCCCAGCTCGCGGGCAGCGGCGCGCGTACGGTAAAGCCCGTGCCCTCCGACCATGCGTCCACTTGGGCCCCCGTGGTCTCGAGCACCGCGTCGCCGGCCATGAAGCGCAGCGCGTGGCCCTCGCTGGCCGTCGTGATGCCGCCGCGCTCGGTCCACCACTGCGCGCGCCCGGACTCGGGGTCGACCGAGCCCACCAGCATCGCCTGGTCCTCGGGCATGCTCATGCCCGCGGCGTCCCAGCTCGTGAGCGTACGGATGCGCTCGTAGGTGGCGTTCCACTGCCAGTCGGACACCCAGGTGGGGTTGCAATAGCTCATGTAGTCGGTGTGCGTGGTGGCGCTGCGCACCTGGAAGTCGCGCACGCCGAAGCCCCACACGCCGATCTCGCCGCCCTCGTAGGGGTACGTGGGATCGGGCCCGCCCGCGGCGGCGCCCGGGCAGGCGACATGGGACCGGCCCTGCGTGTGGCCGATCTCGTGCACGAACGTTTCCATGCCGACCTCGTCGCCCGAGAGGAACTGCGTGCCGATCGCGACCCGCATCGGTGCTGCGCCCATCGACTCGTCGGGGATGCCCCCGGCGACGCCGAGCAAGCACCCGCCGCTCTCTGCGATGCACGCGCCGCAGTTGTCGAACAGCAGGTAGTAGTACGTATTGGCGTCCGGGGTCTGCGACGCGCGGTACTGCTGCGCGCGGCCGAGCAGCGTGAAGAAGTCGTTGCCGTCGGTGAGGTCGAGGTCGTCGACCACGTAGGGATCGTCCCAGACGACGTCGAGCGTCTCGAGCGGGTTCTGCTGGTACATCGCGTCGGCGTAGCGCTGCAGCGTCTCGTCGTTGGCCTCCACCGTCTCGCTGCACCCGGGGCCGGAGTAGGCCACCGGCACCAGCACGACCTTCATGGCGAGCTCCGTCGCCTCGACGCCGATGTGGTCGGGCTCGGCAGGGGTGCTCGGCGGCTCGGCGACCTCGGGCAGCGACTCCCAGCCGGTGTCCGCCGCCTCGAACAGCTGCACCTGGTACTTCGCGCCGGGGACCATCTGCTCGGCGACCACGCCGAACAGGAAGCCCGATTGGAGCGAGGCCGTGGAGCTGTCCTGCCCCACCGTGGTGACCTCGCTCTGCTCGTGCACCATGCCGTCGGGCGTGTAGATCGAAAGCCGCGCCTCGATGTCGCGAGGGACCCACGTCGCCTCGTCCACGTCCACGTAGACCCGCACCACGGTGTTGCGCCCCTTGGGCAGCGGCGCGTTGCGGCCGTCGGGGCCCACCCACGCACGGTTGCGGCCGATCGGGATCGCCACGCCGGGGTTGGCCTCGACCAGGCTCACCGAGATCCCGCCGCGCGCCGGGACGTCCGCGTCTTCCTCACCGCCCGAGCTGCTGGTCTCGTCGGCACTGCCCGTGGTGGTGGCCTCGGCCTCGTCGGAGGTGGTGCCACCCTGGCCGGTCTCGCCCCCGGAGGAGCCGGTCTCGTCCTCGGCAACACCTGCCCCGGGGTCAGTGCCACAGGCGAGCGCGAGGAGGGTTAGGGGGAAAAGGAGAGTTGGCAGCTTCGTCACGCTTGCAATGTGGCAAAAAGTGCGAGCTAATTCAAAGCGCCAGATCGCCGCGTCGCGCGCCTCACGACGTTCGGCGACGATCTGTGCCCGATCGGAATTCCGCCATGAACCGCACGCCAAGCCGCTCTCGCTGGGGTCGCGAGGATCGACCGCGCTGGGAGGTGTATTTCAAAATACGGCGATGCCTCACGTGGGCGGTGTTCTTGGGGGTTTTCGTAGGGGCGTGCGATCACGCGGGCGTGGGGGATCGGCAGTGCAGCACGGCGGTGGGCGCCGCTTGCGGAGCTCGGGTGCTGGGCGAGGGAGCGGCGTGCGGCAACGGGTTGGTCGAGGAGGGCGAGACCTGCGATCTCGGGTTCGCGAATGGGGCTTCGTGGATGTGTCGTGCGGACTGTCAGGCGCCGCGCTGCGGTGACGGCGTGAGCGACGAGGGCGAGCGTTGCGACGACGGCAATGACGACGATGCCGATGCATGCCGCTCGGATTGCACGCTGCCGCTGGAGGCCACGTGGGTGCGTGCGCCGGTGGGTGGCGAGCAGGCCGGGGCGGCGCTCGGGATCGCGGCGGGGCTCGAGGGTGGCGCGGTGGTGGTGGGGTACGGCCAAGCTGCGTCGGGGGCGCTGCCGCGGGCGTGGGTCGCCGGGTACGGGCGTGATGGCGGCGAGCGCTGGGCGCGGTGGCTGCCGGAGGACGAGGCATGGGCCACCGCGACGGCGCGCGCGGTCGTGGTGGATGCGGCCGGCGACATCTTCATCGCGGGCGACGTGCATGGCGAGCACGACGACGACGTCTGGGTCGCGCGCTGCGATCCCGAGGGGAACGTGCGCTGGAGCTGGATCCGCGACGTGGGGGGCAATCGCGATCGGGCCGCTGCAATCGCGCTCTACGATCACGGCGTGGTGGTGGCCGGCGAGACGCTGCGGGACGCGGGGGATCGCGACGGGCTGGTGCTCGCGTTCGACGGCGAGGGCGAGCGGCGCTGGACGTGGCGGCACGACGGGCCCAGCGGGGGGATCGACGATGCGCGCGCGGTGGTGGTCACTGCCGATGGCGGCGTGGTGGTGGGCGGCGGAGAGGACGGGCTCACCGCGTGGTGGCTCGAGAAGCTCGATGCCGAGGGCAACCCGCTGGGCACGACGCGGGTGCGCGGGGAGGTGGGGGCGTGGGTCTCGGCGCTGGCGGTGGACGAGCGCGGAGACCTGTGGGCGGCGGGGACCGAGGTGCTCGAGGCGGGCAGCACCGCGGATCCGAGCAGCTGGCATGCGCAGCCGTGGCTGGCGCGGCTGGACGCGGCGGGGAGCGTGCGGTGGCGGGTGGTCGAGCCGCCCGAGGGGAAGGTGCGGAGGGAGGCGTTCGCGGTGGTGCTGGATCCGGGGGGCGGGGCGACGCCCGAGGGTGGTGCGATCATGGTAGGGACCGATCCGATCCCCGGCGGGACGTGCTCGCGGGTGAATTGCCCGGGGCGGCTGTGGCTGGCCGCATATGCGGGGGATGGGGCGCGGAGGTACGTGGCGATCCCGCAGGAGATGACGCGAGGCGAGGGCCGGGCGGTGATGCGCGACGCGGAGGGGCTATTGTGGCTGGCGGGGTCGAGGCGGCTGGTGTTCTTCGAGGCGGATGCGTGGGTGGGACGCTACCGCGAGCTGCCGGTGGGGGAGGTGGGGCAGTGAAGGGGTGCCGTCTCGGGCTGGTGTCGCTCGTGCTCGCCGGCGTGGCGCTGGTGCCCGCGTCGAGCCACGCCGCGGGCACGCGTCGCACGACGGTGTTCCTCGACTTCGGCGGCGGGGCGATCGGCCCGGGCGACGACTCGAGCCTGGGCCAGGCCACGTGCGTGCCGGCGGAGTTCGTGTATCCGATGTTCCTCGGCAGCGAGCGCGCCTCGGAGCAGGCGCTGGCCGAGGCGCGTCGCCTGGCGGCGCCGTTCGGGATCCGCGTGGTGGGCGAGCGCCCGCCCGCGCACCTGCCCTACACGCACGTGCGCGTCGGTGGGGACCCGGCCACGCTCAACCTCGACCCCAAGCTCAACGGTCTCTCGTGCGACGTGGACTGCGACGATGCCTCGCATCGCGATACGGTGTTCATGTTCGCGGACAAGTGGGTCGCCTCCGCCGTGCTGCCCGAGGACGCGGAGGCCGACCGAGCGCTGCAGGTGGGGCGGATCGCGATGCACGAGGCCGGGCACGCGTGGGGGCTCGAGCACGCGGGGGCGTCGGGGTCGGTGATGGCGCGATTTCCCGGGACCGGCGAGGCGACGTTCGTGGACGGGTGCCTCGAGCTCGATATCGATGACGAGGTCGAGTGTCCGCTCGCGCGGGAGCGATATTGCCCCGAAGGGCAGCAGGATGCTCGTGCGGAGCTGTTGGGGCTGTTCGGAGATGGCGCGCCGGATGTGGTCGTGCCGCATGCCGCGATCGTGTGGCCTCCCGATGGGCACGTGATGCTGCCGGGGGAGACGCTCGCGGTGGAGCTGGAGGTGGGGGACGATCACGCGGGCTTCGGCTGGATGCTCGAGGCGCCCGAGCTCGGGTGGGAGCATTTGGGGCGCGAGGGCGAGGGGACCACGCTCGAGCTGGTGGTGCCCGAAGGGCGATTCACGCTGCGGCTCGAGGTGATCGATCACGATCGCAACGTGGGCGAGGCGGAGGTGGTGATCGAGGCGAGCTGGCCGGCGGAGGAAGAGCCGGGGCCGCCGGGGCCGACGGCGGCGTGCGCGTGCACGGGGGCTGGGCAAGCAAGCAGCAGCACGTGGTGGGCCATGCTCGGGGTGTTGGTGCTACGACGACGCCGGGCAAGCCGTCTGGCTCCCGCCCACTGCGACCCCACACGACGCCAACGTCGCCTCCGCATCCGCCAGGAACCCGGTCACCACCGCGAGGTTCATCCCGTCTCGCTCGCGATGCTCGGTATGCAGCCCTGCGAAGTCGCCCGGACCCCACACCGACAGGTGAGCCTCCGCCGCGTGTCCTTGTAGCGAGTACTGCACGTACTTGCTCGGATACACGCACACGATGCAGCGGCTGCGGTACGCGAAGTAGTGCAAGAGGTCCACGCCCACCGACTTGCGCATGTGCTCGATGCTGTCGCCGAAGATCACGAGATCCACGGTGAGATCGGGCTCGGCAAAGAACAGCTCCTCGGCGCGTCCGCAGCGGACCTCGTCGTAGAGCGACGCGAGCCCGAAGCCCTCGATGTAGTCGGCGTCGGGCTCCACCGCCACGGTGAAGGTATGAGGGCTCGCGCGGCGCAGCAGCTTGCCGTACTTGCCGGCTCCGGCTCCGATGTCGATCATCGAAGCAGGGCGCAGCGTGGCGAACCAGCGCTCGAGGTACTCGTCGAAGCAGTCGTTGGACCAGGGCACTCCCGCCAAGAGTCCCGCGGGGCCAATCGGATCACTTGCGCAATGCGCGCGGTGCTGCCCGCCCCTCCGCGAGCGGGCAGAAAGCCTCCTCGACCTCCTCGCACCCCACGAGCGCCATGCCCAGGCAATCGGAGAGCGCCTGCGGATCGTCCTGCACCGCGCACTCGCCGAGCAGGCTCGCATCTGCGAGCTGGCAGGTCGCGAAGCCGTAGCCGAAGCTGAAGCCTCCCACGCCCCACGACACGCGGGTGACGCCCGCATCGCCGACCAACCACTGCTCGTGGACGTTGATGTCGACACCGAGCGATGCCTGCCGCTCGTACACGGCGACGCCACCCTCGGCAAGCCCGGCGAGCATGCACTGCGCCGCCATCGGATCGAGGACCGGGCCATCGAAGGCGCCGGCGCTGCAGTCGAAGTCGAAGAAGCAATCGTGATTGAACATGGGGCACGGCTGCGGCAGCTCCGGGCAGCACTCGTCGTTCTCGGGGCTCCCATCCACGAAGCACTCGACCGCTCCGTCGCTCGATCCGGTGGTACCGCTCGATGATGCGTCGATGCCCGTCGTGGCGTCGGTGCTCGTCGTGGCCTCGCTGCCGCTCGTCGCCTCGACGCCCGTCGACGTGGTGCTCGGCCCCTCGCCAACCGACCCCGACACGTCCCCCTCCGTGACTGGACCATCGTCGTCCGCGCTCGTCGACGGGCCGCAACCGCACGCGAGAATGACCACCAGGATCGAGCGATGCGAGCCCACGTACATGGTCATCGATTATACTCGACCCGCCATGAATCGACCGATCTTGGGCGCGTGCGTGTCGCTGGCGCTGGCTTGCTCTCCGCCGGACGCCGGCAGCTCCGAAGCCGCCGACGACGACGGCACGTCCTCGGGCTCGGCATCCACCACGGCCGCCGGCGATCCCTCGTCCACCACCGTCGAGACCACCGTCGATTCCACCACCACGGCCGCCGTCGACTCCACCGCCGGCCCCGACGACACCGGGGAGCCGCAGCCGCCTCCGCCCGCGACCGGGATCCAGATCGTCGACGTCACCGCCGATCAAGGCATTCGGATCCCCGTGGCCCGAGACGGGCTCTACGTCGACCCCTCCGAGCGCAACGCCACCGTCTTGCAATCGCGCGTCACCGCGATCCGTGGGTTCTACGCCACCGACCCCGGCTTCGAGACGCGTGCGATCTATGGCCTCTTGTGGCTCGATCAGCCCGATGGCACCACGGCCCGCTACGAGGCGTTCGCGGTCGCCTCCGAGCCCGATTGTGACACTTCCCCGTCGCTCTACGAGTGCCGCTACGGCGAGCCCGATGGTGCGCTCCTGTGGCGCGTGGAAGGCGAGGACATCCGCCCCGGCACGCAGTACCGCATGGAGCTCTACGAGACCGTCCCGGGCCACGAGGACGACCCCTCCGAGGCGAGCCCGCTGTTCCCCACCGATGGCAGCTCCATGGAGCTCGGCGTCGCCGAGAGCTACATGAAGATGCGCGTGGTGGTGGTGCCCTTCTACCACGACGCGGGTCCGGCCTGCCTGCCCGCACCCGACCTCACCGAGGAGTACGGTACCGACGTCCACGGTGATCCACGCACGGTGGCCGAGCTGTTTCGTGAGCGTCTCTACGCCTACAACCCGGTCGACGAGGTCGAGATCATCGTCCACGACGTGGTGTCGTTCAACGGCAACGCGGCCCAGGGGCAGGGCCTGCTCGAAGAGCTGCAGCAGCTTCGCTTCCAGGACGACGCGCCGCCCGAGCACTACTACTACGGCGTGATCCACCCGTGCCAGGGCGCACCCGACTTCTCGGGCATCGCCCAGCTCGGCGGGCCGTCGCCGGGGCAAGCGGCGCAGCGGGTGGGCTGGGGGGTCTATCACGCGAGCCCGGGCACCACGGCCGACACGTTCGTGCACGAGATCGGGCACGAGCAGGGTCGCTTCCATATCGCGTGCACCGGGACCGAGGGCGGGCCCGACGTGACGTATCCCGATCACCCCGAGGGTGACACCGAGTCGTGGGGCATCGACGTGATGCTCGACCCCGTCACGATCAAGCCGCCCAGCACCCACGAGTACATGAGCTACTGCGGCACCAACTGGGTGAGCCAGTGGGGCTGGGATCTCGTCTCGCCGTGGATCGAGGAGCTGAGCTCGTGGGAGCGCGCAGGCGCTCCGGGGGGCACGCGGACGCTGCTCGTGGGCACCGTGGAGGCCGATGGTCGCTCGCGTTTCTACGTGACCCGGGGCTGGTTCGACGAGGCGCTCGCACGACCCGGTCACTCGGTGCGGTTCTTCGCCGACGGTGCGCTGCTGGCCGAGCAGGCCGCCCAGTGGGTACCGTGGGAGCGCAGCGATGCGGTGAACGTGATCGTGCCGTTGCCCGCCGACCTCGCGGAGATCGATGCGCTCGAGTGGCATGCACCCGATCGCCGCGGGAGCATCGACCGCGGAGCCCTACGCGTGATGGGCTCGCTCGCCGTACCGCGGTAGCACGAACGAGCAAGAGCCCCGCCCGCAGACCTGCGGTGCGAGGCTCTCCCCGAACGACACGTTCCCCGAGCTCGAGGTCCTCAGTCGATGCCGGCCAGCGGATCGCGGGACTTCTCGACGGTGAGCTTGCGACCGTCGTCTTCCTTCTTGGGCCGCGGGCGCGAGACCCCGCTGCCGCCACCGCTCGAGGGGCGACGATCGGGCTGCTCGGCCTCTTGGCTCTCCTTGTACTTGGTGCCCGCGGTGCGGTCGGCGTTGGCTCCCTTGGCGACCACCGGCTCCTGCGTGTCGGCAGAGATTGCCCCGGCCTTGATCTCCTTGGCCGGCTCGGTGGGCGCGGGCTTGCCTTCCTTGTCGTTGCCGCTCATCGCGACGATGCCTCCGATGGCGAGCACCACCGCTACCACGCCGCCGATGATGAACGGCATCGGGCTGCGCGGCTTGGCGTCATCGAGCATCTCGAGGCTCGACGTGCCGGGCATGGGCTCCATGACCATGCCGGGAGTCGGACCCATGCCCATGGGAGGCGGTGCCATGCCCATGGGAGGCGCCATGTTCATGGGCGCAGGTGCCATGCCCATGGGCGCAGGTGCCATGCCCATGGGAGGCGCCATGCTCATGGGAGGCGCCATGCTCATGGGAGGCGCAATGCTCATGGGAGGTGCCACGCTCATGGGAGGCGCCATGCTCATGGGAGCAGGGGCCATGCCCGTGTTCGCGGAGGCTTGGCTCTCGCCGGCGGCCGACTCGAGCACCTCGTAGAGCGCGCGGATCTCCTCGTCGACCTCCGCGAGCGCGGCAGTCTGGCCTCTGGCGGTGAGTTGCTGTCGCTGGGCCTCGAGCGTCTCGAGACGCGCCAGCGAGCCTTCGATCCATCCCTCGTCTTGTGCGGCGGTCATTCCCTCGATATCCCCTTGGCTCGTCGAACGTGCCGCCCCGCTCCATCCGGGACGCCGTTCCCCATCCTCGTCGAGTATCTTTGCACAGGCTAGGGGGCTACGTGTAGCCCAGCTTCCAAGATACGCACGAGCCCGGGCCGAGGTTCCCGGGTGATGGGTGTGGGTGTGGTGCAGGTGATTGGTGTGGGTGATCGATGTGGTCTCGGGTACTCGTGCTGCGCGGGGTCACCGACCCGGCTGGTGCTCATAGGAGCGCTTTGCTATTGAATGAGGCCACGATGGCCGACGATCAGGGCGCCGAGCGAAAGGATGCGGAGGACCAGGCGCTGACGCCTCCGGACGCGACCAAGGCGACCGAGGCCGAGAGCTCGGCTCCGCCCGAGGCCGAGGCCCGCGCGGACGAAGCCGTTCCTCCCGAACCCGCCGAGGATGGCGCCCGCCCGACATCCGCCGACATCGAGGCCGATCTCGCGACCGACGCCAAGGCCGATCCCCCCAAACCCACCCCGGTTCGTCGCCGCGCCTCGCGGCTATGGTGGGCGCTGCCGATCCTCATGGTCGTCGAGTTCTACGTCTACGGCCACAACGGTCGGCTCGAGATCTGCGTGGGCAAGCAAGGCGACACCGACTTCTCGCTCGTGGGGCAGGAGCGCACCGATGCGAATCGCTGGAAGTTCCCGCGCTGCGAGACGCGCGAGAACCTCGGGCTCCGCAGCCAGTACGACGCGCAGGTGAAGGAAGGCATCGAGGCCGCGTGCCGGGGCGCGACGATCTTCCGCCACCAGGGCGAGGCCAAGCCGTGCGCGGCGGGGGAGCAGGGCTGGCAGCATCGCGTCGAGGGGCGCTTCGTGCCGCCCTGGGACCCGGCCTACTACCGACACCTGTTCTGGTTCCTGCAGTAGCGCGTTCATGCCCGCGCGCCGTTCCGTGCTCCGGATCGCGCCTCGACCGCAGCACGGTGCTTTGGCATGCTACCGGCGGGAATGAAGGATGCTGGTCCCACCCGCGAGGGCTTTTGGAGCGGGCGTGACGACGACCGGTCCGATGTCCTCGACGAGACGATGGTGCACAGCGTGGATGCGGCGCCACCGGAGCCCCGCGTCACCTTTGCGCCGGGCACGGCCATCAACCGCTACGTGATCCTCTCCGAGGTGGGCGCGGGGGGGATGGGCGTGGTGTACGCCGCGTTCGACCCGGAGCTCAACCGCAAGATCGCGCTCAAGATCCTGATCCCCAAGGCCAACGAGCGCCAGCGCAGCGCCGACCAGGCGGCGACCCGGCTGATGCGCGAGGCCCAGGCCATCGCCCGCCTCTCGCACCCCAACGTGGTCACGGTCTACGACGTGGGCCGCCACGGCGAGGCGGTGTTCGTGGCCATGGAGTTCATCGAGGGGCTCACCCTCAGCAAGTGGCTCGAGCAGGAGCCGCGCTCGGAGGCCGACATCCGCCGGGTGTTCGCGCTGGCGGGGCGGGGGCTGGCGGCGGCCCACGACGCGGGGCTGGTCCACCGCGACTTCAAGCCCGACAACGTGCTGGTCAACGCCGAGGGGCGTGTGCGCGTGCTCGACTTCGGTCTGGCGCGGGCCGACCCCACGCACGCCTCGCAGCTCTCGCACGCATCGCACGTGTCGCAGGTGTCGAACGAGGAGCTCGTGATCGCCTCGGCCGACGGCGTGCCGCACACGCGGGACTTCGGCGATTCCGACGTGCTGTCGTCGCCGCTGACGCTCGACGACGCGGTCGTGGGCACGCCCCGCTACATGGCGCCCGAGCAGCACGCGGGCGTGGGAGTGGACGCGCGCAGCGATCAGTTCAGCTTCTGCGTGGCGCTCTACCAGGCGCTGTGGCATCAAGATCCGTTCAAGGCCGATCGGCTGCACGAGCTGGCGCGGCTCAAGCAGAAGGGGCAGGTGACACCGATCCCGTCCGACTCGCGCGTGCCGCCCTGGCTCGAGGCGCTGGTGCTGCGCGGGCTGTTGCCGCGGCCGTCCTTGCGCTGGCCGTCGATGCACGAGCTGGTGGCGGTGCTCGAGCAGGACCCGCAGGCCAAGCGCCGGCGCTGGCTGGGCCTCGGTGCGGCGGCGGTGCTGCTGGTGGTGATCACGGCCGCCGCGGGGCGTCAGCTCGGCGGCGGCGAGCGGCCGTGCCAGGACGGCCAGGGCCACCTCGCGGGGCTGTGGGACGAGCCGCGCCGCGAGGCGCTGCAGCGGGCGATCCTCGGCACCGGGCTGCCCTACGCCGAGCACACGTGGGGCGAGGTCGAGCGCCGCGTGCAGGCCGATCTCGACGGCTGGGTCGCGACCTACCGCGACACCTGCGAGGCCACCCGCGTGCGCGGGGAGCAATCCGACGAGCTGCTCGACCTGCGCATGACGTGCCTCCAGGACCACCTGAGCGAGGTTCGGGCGGTGCTCGACGTGCTCGCCGAGCCCGACGCGGCGGTGGTGCAGCGCGCAGTGTCGATGGTGAGCGCGCTGCCCGGGCTCGAGGGCTGTGCCGACGCGGAGCAGCTGCGCGCCCGGCTGCCGCCCCCGCAGGACGAGGCCACCCGCATCAAGGTGGACGAGCTGCGCCAGGCGCTGCGCCAGGCGGGCGTGCGCAAGGCAGTGCGGCGGGTGGACGAGGCGCGCACGCAGGTGCAGGAGGTGCTGGCCGCGGCGGAGACGCTGGGCTACGAGCCGCTGCGCATCGAGGCCGTGCTGGCGCTCGGCGTGGTGCTCGAGCAGGCGGGGGACTTCGTGCAGTCGGAGGCGCGGTTGCGCGAGGCGCTGTGGGCCGCGCTGCGGGTGGGGCACGATCGGATCGCGGCCCAGGCTGCGATCCAGCTCGTGTCGGTGGTCGGCGATCGGCTCGCGCGCTACGACGAGGGGCTCACGTGGGCCGAAGAGGCCGCGGCGCTGCTCGACCGCGTGGACGAGCAGGGGCTGCCGCGGGTGGCGCTGCTCAACAACGTGGGCAACGTGTGGCACCGCAAGGGCGACAAGGAGCAGGCGCTGTCGCACTACCAGCGCACGATTGCGCTGCGCGAGCAGCTCGAGGGCCCCGACGGCCCCAACCTCGCCATCGAGCGCATCAACCTCGGCAACGCCCAGCTCGCGCTCCGGCAGTACGACGCGGCGCTGCAGAGCTACCGCGAGTCCGAGGCCGCGCTTCGCCTCTCGCTCGGCGACGGTCACCCGCAGATCGCGATGGCGGTGGCCAGCATCGGCCTCGTGTATTCGTCGACCGGGCGCTACGCCGAGGCGCTCGCCCAGCATCGGCGGGCGCTGCCCGACTTCGTGGCATGGCTCGGGCCCGAGCACCTGTTCGTGGCCACCACGATCCTCAACATGGGCGATGCGCTGCGCGAGCTGGGGCAGCTCGATCAGGCCGAGGCGCAGCTACGGCGGGCCCAGGAGCTGTTCGAAAAGAGCCTCGGGCCCGAGCACCCGCAGGTGGCCGCGTGCCTGTTCGGCCTGGGCGAGATCCGCAGCAAGCAGGACCGCCTCGAAGAGGCGCAGCGCCTGCACGAGCGCGCGCTCGGGCTCCGGTCCAAGCGCTTCGGCGAGGAGCACGAAGAGGTGATGGCGAGCCGACTGGCGCTCGCGGGCCTGCAGCGGCGTCGGGGTGATGCGATGGGGGCGGTGGGCTCGCTGGAGGCGCAGGCTGCGGTGGGCGAGCGTGCGCATGCCGATCCGCTGTTGCGAGGCGTCGTCCACCTCGAGCTCGCACGTGCACGGCGGGATGCGGGGCAGGAGCCGGCGCGGGTGCGAGCCGACCTCGAGCGCGCGCGGGTGTTCCTGCGGGAGGCGGGACCCGGCGGAGAGCCGCCGCTGCGCGAGCTCGAGGCGTTCGAGCAGGAATCACCCCCGAGCGACCACGGCGAGCCGCTGGCGCCCGAAGGTCCCTGAGCGGCTAGAACCGGCCGCTGACCACGAGCCCCATGAACCCGCGTCCTGCCGTCGGCACCACGCCGAGGCTCTTGCGGAGCTGCTCGTCGCGGGCCGCCTTGGCGTCCTTGCGGCGCTTGATGCCGAGGCCGATGAGCACGCCGCCGGTGATGAGCAGCACGGGGCCCACGATGGCGCCGGTGATGGTGAGCGCGTTGCCGGTGCGGCCGCGGCTCTCGGCGTCGTCGCGCTCGGACTGCGCCGCTTCCTGCTCATCGGTGCCGCACGGCGACTCGCACGTGACCTCCAAGAAGTCCTCCTCGGCCCGGTTGGCGATCAGGGCTCCCGCCGCCAGCACGCCGAAGCCACCGAGGCTCAGGCCCGCCGCCACGGCACCGCCGGCAATGAGCCCACCGCCGTCGTTGCCCGACTCGAGCACGATGACGTCGGGCCGGTCCTTGTTGCCGCCGTTGGAATCGGGATTGTTGTTCCCGCCATTACCACCATTGTCGGGGTCGGGCTCGGGCTCGGGAACCACGGCGGCCTCCTTCTCGGCGTCGGCGAGGGTCCTCTCGAGCTCGTCGGCCTTCTCCTGGACCGCGGTGCTCACCGCGGCTCGGTCACCGTAGGCCTTCTTGAAGTTGGTGAAGTAGGTATCGAGCACCGCCTTGCCGGCGCGCAGCATCTCGATGTCCTTGCTGCCGTCGTCCTTGCGCGTGCGGGCGTAGCCATCGAGGTGCGCCTGCACCACGTTGAGCAGCACGTTCTCGCGGGTGGCGCGGTTGGACTGGGCCTCGGGCAGGCGGTCGAGGAGCCGCGTCCACGCATCGGCGGCGCCGGCGAAGTCGCCCTCGGCGTACTTGTCCTGGCCCTCCACGTAGAGCCGCTCGACCTCCGAGTCGACCTTCGGGGCCGCCTGGACCTGCAGGGGCGCGCCGGCGAAGCTCAGCGCGACGGTACACGCGAGCACGCGAGAGAGGACGCCGTGGGCGAGCCGAAGACGGGGAGACCGGGCCATAGCCGGGAGTGTGTCCGCACCGGGGCCGTGGCGTCAAACCCAACGTTTCAGCCCGCCAGCGCGGCTGCGGCGATGGGATCGACGTGGCACAGCCGCTCGAATGCGGCGTCGGCTGCCGCGTACTGCATGCCCTTCTGGGCGCCGGCTCGGATCGCCCGTACGAGGCCCTCGAGGCAGCTCCCCGCCAGCGCGGGCTCCCACTCGACGAGATTGCGCTCCGTCATCTCGCGATCGAGCGCGGCATAGAGCGAGCGCGCGAGCTTGACCTGCCCCGTCTCGAGGCAGCCCTGCGCTAGCGCCAGCCGGCGGATGAATCGCAGCCGCGGTGAGCCCGTGCCCTCGATCGACTGTTTGGCCAGCTTGAGCGCCTCGGGCGTCTTGCCGGCCCGCAGGAGCGTCATGACCTCGCCGAATGCCTCGCCGGGATCGTCGCTGCGACCCCCGCCACCCCCGCCACCCGCGCCGCCGGCCACGTCGGAGGCAATCCATGCTCGCGTCTGCTCGTCGGCGAGCGGCGTGCCGTCGGCGGCGAGCAGGTCGGGCAGGCTGGGCATGCGCCGCAGGAGCACCGCCACCTCGCCGAGCAAGGCCTGGTGCGCGGGCTCGTACTGCTCGCCCTGTCGCTGCAGCGCCATCGCCGAGAGCCGCTGCAAGTCGAGCGAGAAGCGGAACTGGGTCAGCGCCGACTCGGTCTCCTCGAGCAGCGCCGGCCACTTGGCGTTCTGCTCCATCAGCGCGAGCTGCTGGCGGCGCGGCGGCGGGAGCCCGGGGATCTGGGTCTTGTTGCCGGCCGCAGCCGGCGGCGCGGCGTCGAGGTGCAGCCACACGCCCGTTCGCAAGAGCCGATACGCCGCGGGGCTGGCCGGCTGGGCCCGCCGCAAGAGGTTGGCGGCCTTGACCAGCGCGCGCCCGGTCTCGAGCAGGTACTTGCCCACCTCCTCGGCGCTGCCCGCCTCGGCGGTGGCCGTGGGCATGGGGGCCGCGGGCGCAGCGGGGGCCTGGGCGGCGGGGGCCTGGGCCGCCGGGGTGGGAGCGGCCGTGGGCGTGGCGGCCGCGGGTTTGGGTGCCTCGACCTTGGCCGGCTCCGGCTTGGGGATCGCCATCAGCATGCGCGCCACCCGGTCCTCCAGCGGGCGCAGGCTCGGGGCGTTGTCCTCGAGCTTCTCGCGTGCGGCCAGGCCGAACGCACGCACGATCTTCTGGAGGCCCTCGACCGCATCGCGGTGCTTGGGCTCGAGCTTGAGCGTGCCGAGCTGCCGCTCGAGCTGCTCGGTGAGCCACGAGAGCGCGTTGCCGCGCCCGCGCGGCCGGCTGGGCCACACTTCGGGGAAACCCTCGAGCAGGCCCGTCACCACGCACAGCGCCACGCACAGCGCCTCGAGGCCCTGGGTCTGCAAGCGGGAGTAGGCGAGGTACGAGCCTACGAGCAGATCCTTGCTCTTGGTCTTGAGCAGCGAGTCAGCGCTGCGGGCGACCTCGTCCCACTTCACGGAGGCGTCGCCCGAGGGCGAGTCGAGCTTGGACACTTCGACGCGGATCACCTCGAAATCGGCCTCGTAGCGCGCTTCGACGCCGTGCGGCACCGGGGAGAGCGGGACGAGCCATGGCTTGGCGGCTTCCTGGGCGTCGGCGAGCCAGTCCTTCTTGGGCGGGGCGGGTGGGGGAGCGGGGGAGGGCGGGGGAGTGGGAGCGGCTGCGGGTGTTGGTGCAGGCGCGGGCGTTGGCGCAGGCGCAGGCGTTGGCGCAGGCACCGAGGCCGGGGCTGCGGGCTCGGCTGCTGGTGCGGTGACGAGCGGCGGGGGCATGGGCTCGCCCGCGGTGGGTGCGGGGCTCGGTGCGGGTGCCGGCGCGGGCGTGGCAGCGACGGGTGCAGGCGGTGGCGGTGGTGGTGCCGCGGCCTTGGGGATCTTGAGGTTGATGCGCTCGAGCGCGTTGCTCACCCCCTGCGTGGACGGGGCGTTGTCCTCGAGCTTCTCGCGGGCGAGGCCCGCGAGCGAGCGAAAGCTCGACATCACCAGATCGAGCGCAGGCCGATCAGGGGGGTTCACCGCGAGCGTGGGCAATGCGATCTCGAGTCGCCCCGTGAGCCACCCGAGCGCGTTGCCGCGGCCGCGCGCGCGCTTGAGCGGCGGGTGTCCGGTCTCCCAGTACTTCTCGAACATGCCCTCGAGCAGCGCCACGCCCACCGCGAGCCCCGCAAGCTTGCCCGTCTCGTAGAGCGCATACGCGTGGTAGCACGCGACGAGGTAGTCCTTGCTCTTGCCGGTGAGGATCGTCCGGCTCTCGCGTGCGACCTTCTCCCAGTCGATGTCGCCGCCAGTGGGCGAGTCGAGCTTGCCGACTTCCACGCGCAGCGCCTCGTACTCGGGGTCGTAGCTGGCGTTGTCGCCCCCCGGCAGCGCCGCGGAGATCGGGGCGAGCAGCGGGGCGACCTTGTCTTGCACGTCTTGGGGCGTGGTCATGGCGGGGCGTGCACAGCGTAGTCACGCCGGTGGACACGGGGCAAGCCAGGTCGACGTAGTGTGATGTCGCGCAGAAGACCTTCATGACCGCGGCCGCAGTGGCGGCACGGCGGATCCACGTGCGTACCCGACGGACCTCACGGCACGACCCCAACGGGCCATCCCTTCGCCCGTCGTCGCTCCAGATCCCATGCAACGCTCGCGACCCGTGGCCGATGCACGGGTCATGCTCCCCGCATCCACTCGCTTCCAGCACCTCGACCCCAAGCTCGACATCGTGTTCCGGCTCATGCTCGTCCGTGAGCCAGCGTTGCTGCGTCACATGCTCGAGGGCGTTCTCGGCAGGCCCATCGAATCGTTCGAGATCCTCGACCGTGACATCCCTGGTGAGCTGCTCGCCGACAAGGAGATCGAGCTCGACGTTCGCGTCAAGCTCGGCGATGGCTCTCGTGCGGACATCGAGATGCAAATTCGGCTCACCGCAGCCCTCGGCTCGCGCTTGGTCTTCTATGCCGCACGGGACTACTCGACTCAGCTCGCGCGCGGCGCCGGCTACGAGGATCTCACCCCCACGACGGTGATCGCGTGGCTGGTCGAGCCGCTGTTCCCCGACCTTCACCGTCTGCATGCATGCTTCGAGCTAAGCGACCGCTATACGCACACCCCGTTCGGCGACGAGCTCGCCTTGCATGTGCTGCAGCTGTCCATGCTCGACCCATGCCCGAGGCCCGGAGAAGATGTTAGGGTCCATCGATGGGCCCGTTTCCTCATGGCCCAGAGCGACGAGGAGCTGGAGCTGCTCGCCGCGGAGGATCCGATCATGAGCCTGGCCAAATCTACGCTCGAGGCGCTCTCTCGCGACCCGACGGTCTGCCGCCTGGCCCGGGAGCGAGAAGACGCGCTGGCGCTCTACCGGATCGACCTCGCGACGAGTAAGCGCCTAGGCAAGGCCGAGGGCAAGGCCGAGGGCAAGGCCGAGCTCCTGCTCCAGCAGCTCGGCGTGCGCTTCGGCCCGCCGTCCGAGGTCACCCGTGCACGAGTCACGGCCGCGACCTCCGAGCAGCTCGAGATCTGGGCCGAGCGAGTGTTGACCGCAGCGATGCTCGACGACGTGCTCGCGCCATAGGCCTCGAAGCAGAAGGCCGTGGCCACGCATTCGCGGCCACGGCCCTTCTCCCCGAGCCGACCGAGAGGTCGGCCGTTCACCCGATCAGGTCTTGTCGAGCTTCCCCACGAGCGAGAGCGTGAAGCTCGCGCCCATGTACTTGAAGTGCGGCCGCACCTGGATCGTGCTGCGGTACCACCCGGGCTGCCCGGGCACGTCCTCGACCACGATCTTCGCTGCGCGCAGGGGCTTGCGCGAGCGCACCGCCGGGGCCGGGTTCTCCATGTCGGCGATGTACTGGCGCAGCCAGTTGTTGAGCTCGCGCTCGAGGTCGCCGCGCTCCTTCCACGTACCGATCTGCTCGCGCTGCATCACCTTGAGGTAGTGCGACAGCCGCGTGATCACGAACATGTAGGGCAGCTGCGTGCCGAGCCGGTAGTTGAGCTCGCTCGCCTTGCCCTCCTCGGTGTCGGCGAAGATCTTCGCCTTCTGACACGAGTTGGCCGAGAAGAACGCGGCGTTGTTGCTGTCCTTGCGGAACACCAGGCCGATGAAGCCCTGCTCGGACAGCTCGTACTCGCGGCGCTCGGTGAGCTGGATCTCGGTCGGGATCTTGGTCTGGATCTCGCCCATCGCCGGGTACTGGTGCAGCGGCAGGTCCTCGACCGCGCCGCCGGCCTGGGGCCCGATGATGTTGGGGCACCAGCGGTACTTCGCGAACGAGTCGGCCACGCGCGTCGCGAACGCGGTGGAGGCGTGCCCCCACAGGTACGAGTCGTGGCTGCCCACGACCTCCTCGTTGAAGTTGAACGACTTGACCGGGATCGTCTTCTCGCCGTAGGGCAGCCGCAGCAGGAACCGCGGCATGCAGAGGCCCACGTAGCGCGCGTCCTCGCTCTCACGGAACGCAGTCCAGCGGGCGTACTGCGGGCCCTCGAACAGCGACTGCAGGTCCTTGAGCTTGGGCAGCGGCTCGAAGCTCTCCTCGCCGAAGAACTCGGGCGAGGTGTTGCCGATGAACGGGCAGTGCGACATCGCAGCGACCGCCGCCACGTTCTGCAGGAGCTGGATGTCCTGCGGCCCGGGGCCGAAGTCGTAGTTGGCGACCATCAGGCCGAACGGCTTGCCACCGAACGTGCCGTACTCGGCCGAGTACACCGTGCGGTAGAGCCCCGACTTGGGGATCTCGGGCGAGTCCTCGAAGTCATCGAGCAGGTCGCTCTTGCTGACGTTGAGCACCTCGACCCGCACGTTCTCGCGGAAGTTGACGTTGTCGATGAGGTACTTGAGACCGCGCCACGCCGATTCCAGCTTCTGGAATTGCTTGTGGTGCATGATCGAGTTGATCTGCTTGCTGAGCCGCTCGTCGATCTCGGCGATCATGACGTCGACCGCAGCCTTGTCGATCTTGCGGTACTTGTCGGAGGAGGAGAGCACCTCGGTGATGAAGCTCTCCACGCCCGCTCGCGCGATGGCGTAGGTCTCCTGCTCGGGAGTGACCTTCGCCTCGGAAAGGAGCTCGTCGAGGAGCGAGCCGCCCTGGGTGGTGGTCTTCGCGCCTGATGCTTGCTGTTGCTCGTCTGCCATCGTCACACCTAAAGTGGAATGGGGTTGTCACGTCGTGGCGTTGAGTTCGAGGAGGCAGCGTTCAGCTGCCCTTGCCCTCGCCGCCCTCTCCCATGCCGAGCTCTTCCATCAGCTTCTTGCGGGAGTCCTCGTTGTCGAGCAGGTCTTGCATCTGCTTGCGGAACGCGGGGCGGTTGCCCAGCGGGCCCTTGAGAGCGGTGAGCGCATTGCGGAGCTCGAGCAGCTTCTTGAGCTCGGGCACCTGGTTGGCCACACCCTCGGGCGTGAAGTCCTTGAGGTTCTTGAACTTGAGCGCGACGGCGAGCTCGCCATCGCCACCGGACAGCTGGTCGGGCACGTTGAGATCGACCGACAGGTCGTGCTTCTCCATGACCTCGTTGAAGTTGTCCTTGTCGATGTTGATGGGCTTGCGGTCCTCGAGCGCCCGGTCGTCCTTGCGGCCGGTGTAGTCGCCCATCGCGAGGATCTTCAGCGGAAGCTCGACTTCTTCGGCGCCGTCGGTGGCCGGCTTGTAGACGATGTTGACGCGCTCCTTCGGCGCTACCGATCCTTCTTTTGCCATCCTGATATCCTCGTGGTGGGAGCGGAGGGAAGCCCATGGAGGCGGGCTTCGAGTGCGTCGCAGGCTACCAGAAAACGCGGAGCTGCGTACAACGCTGATCCGAGGGTTTTTGCGGCCCAAAAGCCTGCCGCGCTACGCCGGCGGCGGGGGGGCTTGAATGGTCATGAGCGCGGCCAAGAGGTGCGACGCCGTGGGGGCAGGAGGCTCGAGCGCCTTGAGGACCAAGGGGTCGAGGCACGAGCGTCCGTGCTCGATGCTGCGAGGGTTGTCGGTCAGCGTGGGCCACAGCCGCTCGGCCCGTAGCGCGGGGTCGGCCAGGTAGTGCAGCACCGTGGGCTCGGGCGAGCCGAGCGCGAGCAACAGCCGCATGTCGCGAGAATCGGCCCCGCTCCAGAACGGGCACGGGGGCGCGCGATTCCAGCTCAGGAGCTCCTGCGCCAGCCGCAGCCAGAAGACCAGCTGAACGTCGTCCGACGCCGTGCACTCGAGCACCGTGGTGGCGAGCCCCGGCGCTCCGCCCCGCACCTGCGCGCACGCGCGCAGGAACATGTTGAGCCCGTGGTACTGCACGCCGTTGCCGATCGGTCCGAACAGCGCCTCGAGCAGCGCCTGCCCGGGCGTGGCGTCGAGCGCCTGGTAGCCCCACACCCGCGCTTCCTCGAGCTCTTGCGGGGTGGGCAGCGGCAGCATGGCGAGCTGCTGCAGCAGGCTCTGAGGATCGGCCTGAGCGGCCTGCAAGAGCACCGCTCCGGCACCGTCCAGGAATGGCGCGTAGGCCGCGGGCAAGAAGGGGAACCGGTGCGTCGCGACCGGCATGTCGAGATACGCGAACGTGGCCAGCGGAAATACGCGCCCCACTCGATCCTGACTGGGGACGAACACGCCCACGCACGCGCCCGAGCACGCGGCATCGCGGTAGAGGAAGCGCACCGGGGCCGGCGGCAGCGGCCGACCCTTGCGCACCAGGCTGTCCACGCCCGCCTGCAGCCACTGGTCGAGCTGCCGCGCCACCGGGTTCGCGGCGTTGAAGGCCACGAAGTCGCCGGCAGCGGGCATCTTGCCGAACAGTGCGATACGAGGGTTCACGAGCAGGCTCCGAGGGTGGTTGGGATCGCGATCGCTGCGGCTACTCGCCGCCCCCGCCCCCACCACCGCAGGCAGGGCCGCCCACGATGATCTGGCGTGGGGGGGTGAGGTCGGCGTGCCGGAACACCTGCATGAAGTCGACCCCGCGCGCACGCGCGCCGTAGATCGGCGTGTCGTCGAGCTTGGGCCGGATGAGCACCGTGATGATGCCCGCGTCTTGATCGCGGATGTCCCACTCGAACTTGAACGTGTCCTTGCTGGCGTCACCGGTGGAGGTGCCCGCCTCGAGCAGGCGGAACAGCCCCCACTCGCCCTCGTGCGGACCCACCTCGCCCTTGGTGCCCAGGCCGCGTGCGGAGAGGTGGCCCTGCTTGGGGTCCTCGCCGGGCCACGTCACGGGCTTCCACTCGAACGGGCCGTTCTTGTACTGGATGATCTGGCCGTCGATGGTGACCTCGGTGACGCTCACCGTGCCCACGTTCTTGCGCGCGCCCTGGATCTGCAGCTCGAATTCGAACTGCACCCCCTCGGCGCCGGCCGGGAACATCACCGTGGTCACGTCCTGCGCGCGGTCGAGGAAGTCGGCGATCTTGGGGTTGATGGCGCTGGCGACCTTGGCCCCCTTGGTCTCGATCGCGTAGCCGTCGCTGCGCTTGGGTACGCGGCTGGTGAGGAGCGTGCCGTACGTCTTCCACACCTGGCCGGTCTCGGGCTGGAAGAACGCGATGAAGTCGGCCATCGCCACCTCGCGGCCCTTGGGGTCGAACGGGTAGCGCTTGGACAGCTTGTTCCACGGCCTCACCACCTCGTCGCACCACGCCTTGGTGAGGTCGAGCCCCGCGCCGGTCCGCGCGATGCTCTCGAGGCTGCGGATCGGCGGCCGCAGCCACTTGTCGAGCGTGGCGCCCCACTCCTTGTTGTCGCGGTCGTTGATGAGCGAGTCGACGGTGTCGCCGGCCTTCTTGACCGCGCTCACCAGCGCCTTGGTGTCCTCGGGCGCGTCGTTCTCGATCTTGCCCTTCACGGCCACGCGCAGCTCGCGGAGCGCGTCGAGGTACTGGTCCACCGGCACGCTCGGCGCCGGTGGGGCCGGGCCGTTCTCGGGCGCGGGCGGGGGCTCGGCGTAGCCG